>Ga0209712_10002614_pt1 | contig 14739 bp, 9 predicted proteins | sample ArcOceMetagenome_FD_187443 | JGI IMG/M metagenome (GOLD analysis project Ga0209712, IMG submission 187443) | Marine eukaryotic phytoplankton communities from Arctic Ocean - Arctic Ocean - Greenland ARC118M Metagenome (SPAdes) (version 2) | ecosystem: Environmental > Aquatic > Marine > Oceanic...
GATTCTCTGGGCTTGTCCGCCTTGGAGGATTTTCTTTTGTCAGATTCTCTAGGCTTGTCTGACTTGACGGTTTCTTGTCTGTCTGATTCTTTGTCTTCACGGCTATGGTCCCTCTTGCTTCTGCCGGTATCTCGATCCTTTTCACGCCGATCACGATTCTCTTTACTATCATCTCTCTCACGCCGGCGCCTCTTTCTATCCTTATCACCGTCATCGCGAACCTTTTCTTTATCATTTGCAGATGCAGATGGTTTCAAAGGACCGGATTCAGCCGCCTTGGCCAGATATTCTTTATAGGCACAATCGTATGCTTCCTTTTCGTTCCCACCCCTCTTTCTTGCATCTGCACTAGCTTTTTGTGCAACCAACTTCGCCTCCTTTCTAATAGGCTTGGTTTGAAATTCATGTGAATCACCCGCAATCGGAATCGTTCCCAATTCCTCAGGATTCGATGGAGCTTGCGGCTTGGCTCTAAAATACTGCGATTCCAACGCCTGCGAGGCTCTCCATCTCTTCCTAGGATCCAACTCCAGTAATCTCTCAATCAAGGCCAACGAGGAAGGAGAGGATGTGAACCGCTCATCACCTCCGTACTTATCCCTTATGTCCGCCTTGATGGGCTTGCCAATCTTCATCTCTTCCGACTTTACCTTTGGGAATTTATTGATTCCCTCCCAACTCTCCTCATTGGGCGTCCCCATCATTTTGAAAATGAGTCGGAGCTGTTCCACTTCGTTGGTGCCGGGGAAAAGAGCTTTGCCAAGAAGAAGCTCTGCCAAGATACAACCAGCGGACCAAATGTCTACCTTTTCATCGTAGTTGGTAGCGCCTAGGAGGAGTTCAGGGCATCGGTACCATATCGTGACAACCTTGTTGGTGAGTTTGCGGTCCACATTTTGATCCGTTTGCCAGTCAAACCTGCAAAAAGATGGCGAAAGTGGTGTGGGAATGTGAGTATCATATATATTCGGTTAAGGTCCGCCTCAAACATTGCTGCTCAACAAGCAACAAGTCACGAGAAACAAGGACAGATACAAATACATATGAAAAAGAAAGAACTGTACATGTACTTACTCATCATCTAAACTCCGCGCAAGTCCAAAATCCGCTAATTTGACACGATACCTTTCATCCACGAGAATATTGGAACTCTTGAGATCCCTATGCACATACCTTTTTTCGTGCATATATTGCAGTACGGACAATAATTGTCGAAAGATGCACTTACTTTGCACGGGAGTAAACCTAACCCCCATGTCAAGTATACCAGATAAATCGTGAGAAATATATTCTAATACGAGGAATAAGTTACCCTTGTACTTTTCTCTTTCCGTATTTTGTTGATTTGTGAGCTCATTATTGTTAGATTTGGAATGCCCATTGGAAGACGACTGTTGATGTTGATCTGCACCTGAACTACCTCCAGTTTGTTTCCCTGACTGCTGCTGCTCTTCATCCTTTAATCTTCTTTTCCTATCTTCCTTGTGTTCATCTTCGTCATCCAAGTGCTCACATCCTTTACTAGTTACGACCTCAAGCATCTGTACCATATTCTCATGTTTCAGAGCCTTGAGAATTTTAATTTCTCTTATGACTGTGCGTGGCAGCCCCTCTGTCGCAACAGAAGTGAGGCGTATCTTTTTAAGTGCCACTATCCGCGAGGAGGAGAGACAGGCTGCTTTATATACTTGACCATAGGTTCCTTCGCCAATTTGTTCAATGCGCTTATAGTGTGCAATGGTTCGTGTTTGCGGTATACACTTTTGGAAATATGTGAGTGGAATAATCTTGGCCGGCAGCGGTTGAGTTTGAATTTGCTGTGGCGGTACGTGTACGTTTAGGTGAGATTGTGGATGTGGGCCTCGAGAGTCAAATTGACTCCCATACTGCTGCTGCTGCTGCTGGTGTGAGTTATTGTTAGTGTTGCTGTAAGGTGGTCTATTGCCGCTTGAGCCTTGATGAACACCACCACCAGGGCCACCACGTCCGTAATAACCATCTGATTCATTCACGGGCATGTTATTCCCAGGTCCTTGCCGCGAGTATGGAGGTGGTCCCATTGAACCGTTGCCATTGCTGCGACTCATCCTCTCGCTACCGGTACTGTATAAGGTATAAGCTACTAGATATTATGTTATGTATCAGGATTTGAAATCTTGTTGCTTGTTGCTTGACAGCCAATACTCAGCCATTAACAGTTTTTTTTCGTTGGGGTCGGTCGGCAGGCAAAGAAGAGAGAGACAACGACGAAGAAAGGGGAAGAGGGTGGAGAAAAAAGGCTATCTCAGGAAAGAGGTTTCTTAACCTATTATTAAACAACACACTACAAAGAAGCAATTTTAAATGAGTGAGTCACAATTTCACAATCGCACGCACGCAGCGCCACCACCAATGATCCTACATGTGTATGATACTCGTAATGATGTACCAGCAGCTTGACGACTACTAAGTTTATGCATCATACTAGAATACACAACACAGCAAGTATTTCCCTCTTGCTCCTAGTTATCTCTCTCTGCATGTTGAAGTGAGGGGTTACAAGGGTTACACTCCTCTGCCTCCTTACAACTTGGACTCTTCTCTGACGGATAAGCATATCTTATAGTACGTGTGTAGACGATTCCCTAGACTACTAACAATGAAGAAATTGGAGCTGTTGCGAGTGGCGCGCCTTTGCTTGTCACAACTAAAGACGGATAGTAATAATACTATTCACGACGTATCCGATCTAGAAATTCATACTGTTTGCAGTTTGTGGTCGGGCATGGGCCACATTTACAGAATAAAACTACCAGGAGCAGGAGACCAAGACCAAAACCAACAAATTATCATCAAGCACGTCGCGGCGCCTCGAAAGACCAAAAGTGTTGGTGATCAACGCAAAGCCAATAGCTATCAAGTTGAGGCCAATTTCTACGAAAATGTCGCACAACAACTCATTAAATTAGGCTTGAATATTCCCATGCCACTGGTGGTGGAACGCGATGCAGGCAAGTCCAAGAGCGAAATTGTAATTGCCATGTCGTACATTGCAGAAAATGGCATGGGCAGGTCAACAGATTCAGATGAACATCTTAAGGCTGTCTTGAGGTGGCTCGCTACACTGCACGCGAGTCACTGGGACATATCGGACCATGAAGCTCAAGAGCTAGGCTTGCAGAGGACTGCAAGCTACTGGCACTTGGACACACGGCTAGAAGAGCATATGGCCATGCCAAATAAAGGTTGGGAGGGGCGCCTCAAACTGGCAGCTCGTGCCATTGACCAACGACTCAAGCGCGATACACAGTGTATCATTCATGGAGATGCTAAGGACGCAAATGTTCTATATCAATATTCAGAATCAGAACATTCACATGATGATCATGATGTTTACATGTGCGACTTTCAATACTGTGGTCGAGGAGCGCCTTCAAAAGATTTGGCTTATTTCTTTTGCAGCTCTGTTGCGCCCGACAATGAAACAACTGCTCTTGAGTATTATCTGCAACAATTGACGACAAGACTACAGAACGATGCCATGGCACCCACACTGGAAGAGCTACAGGAGTCGATTGATCTCGCGTATTGTGACTATTATCGTTTCATGAGTGGTTGGGGCTACTGGGGTTCAGGTGGTGATGGCGAAGAGAGAGTAAAAATGGTTCTCAACAGACTAGACGGAGGAAAAACATTGGCATCTGCAGATGATTACGTTAATGCAGTCCAACGTGAGTACGGCTAGGTTTACTTCAACTGCTGTCACCGACTTCACGGTTTGATCTGTTTTAGTTGTCGAAACCATGACGCCGTTTCATATCCTGGATATCGATCAACAAGTTTACTTCAATTGCTGTCACCGACTTCACGGTATCGGTTTTGGTTGTCAAAACCATGACGCCGTTTCATTTATCGATCAAAACGTATACTTCAATTGCTGTCACCGACTTCACAGTATCGGTTTTGGTGTCACCGACTTCACGGTATCGGTTGTAGTTGTCGAAACCATGACGCCGTTTCATATCGATCAAAAAGTTTACTTCAATTGCTGTAACCGACTTCACGGTATCGGTTTTAGTTGTCGAAACCATGACGCCGTTTCACATCGACCTCTCTGACGATTGTTGACGTCGTTGGTTGGTAGTCAAAGAAGAGAGAGCAAACAATGCCATTTTGACATTTTGGCTTCCAAATATCACCGTGCAAAGCATCATGAACAGAAATTCTGTACAAAACGTCTTTGTTGAATTAGAAGGCTCTTTTGTCTTGCTGGAGTTCCTCTATTGCGTACATATCCCGCATTTCTCATCAGCGTTCTTTCTTGAACTGCAATTTGGGAATGGATCTAGAGGAATGCGTTGAGATTCTCCAATTAGAAGGGTCATTTGTCTTGCTGGAGTTCCTTGTCTTACTGGAGTTCCTCTTCGTGGAGTTCCTCCATTGCGTACATAGCACGCATCTCTCATCAGCGTTCTTTCTTGATTTGCACTTTAGGAATGGATCTAGAAGAATTCGTTGAGGTTCACCATTAGAATGGTCATTTGTCTTGCTGGAGTTCCTCACACGCATCTCGCATCTATCATCAGCGTTCTTTCTTGATTTGCAATTTGGGAATGGATCTAGAAGAATTCGTGGAGGTTCACCACTTAGAAGGGTCATTTGCTTGCTGGAGTTCCTCCCTCATCTCTCATTAGCGTTCTTTCTTGATTTGCAATTTGGAGAAGAATTCGTTGAGGTTGTCCAATAACTGAAAGGAGGCATGAGAAGTACTGGTTACTGATACTACCAGAGCATTGTAGTGTGAAGGAGGATGCCATATTGAATATCACATTCTTCAGTAACTGACGGAACGAAACGGGGAAGGAAAACAATTTCCAAATTGTAATTTATGTTGCAGGAAAGGATAATATTTTAAAACTCTCATTATCTTAATATCATACTGTTACTCTAGTTCAATAGTAGCGACGTAGAGAAATGGAACGAATGAATTGAGAATGGGATGCAGGCATCTGAAAAGAGGTGAGATTCTGTAGATTCTTTTTTCCATAGGATCAAAAGCCTGCAGTTTTTTCGTTCTTCTTGCGTTTGGGTGTTCAATATTCAATATATTCAAAGGAATCTTTGAGAACACGGAAGAAATCTGAGGGTCCACTGTCTTAAATTTTGAAAATAATACAGCACTTCCAAGTTTTGTACGTACGACGGCAGTAGGAGGATAGATGGAACCGGATAGATTTAATTGATGTCCATCCATCCAGAAGAAGCAGTATGGTAAAGGTCCAAAATACTTTAAAAAGTATTGAATTCCAGAAATTATCAAAAATTTGTTCATGTAACTAACTATCGCTACAACAACAAGAGGTTGAGGACGAAACTCGGAATGGTTCTCTTCGATTTTCAAGCTTCAAGCTTCAAGCAAATATTGAGTTTGGATGCTTCTTCCAACCTTTCGAAATTGACAAAAACCTGAAGTCTCTGGGAGCATGCTCTATGACTTTTAAAGCATTCACTTCCCTTTTATCCAAGACGTGATGCATTGTTCAATACGACGTCATGCACTATTTGCACACGTAATTATTCATAGTGGGCAACAAATAGGATAAAAAAATGTGGCTTGAACCACAGGTAGGAGACGAAAAAGCCTTTTCTTAGGAAGATTGTACGTCACAACAATCAAGCGCTTGACAACAGGGGATGAGTTTTTTACCCCATGTAAAAGACACCAATCAGAATTGAGTAAACACGTACGTGGCATTCAACGACATTGGGCAGAAAGGCCTTAGCCTAAAATCCGCATACTGCACGCCCATCAGTTTTGTTCCCCTGCCCGAAACCGAAAAAGCAGGAGGCGAGGAAGCTTGCAAATCGAACTCTCACAATCTTGCCCAAGCAAAGGTTTATCTGTTGTCGAACTCTTACCAAGAATACTATAAGCATGAGTCCTCAGTTATCCCTTTGTGTACGCCAGAACCAAGAGCAAGTACCTTGCAGCGACAGTGTCAGTTGCTCTAGGAGAGTCAGCCACTCCAACTCTCAACTAGCGAGAGAGGCAGCCCAGGCCTTTACACAAAGCCAGGATAAGTCTCTTGAGCGCAGTGATGATCTAGCGAGGACTGCTAACCCCCTGGGAGATGACGAGAGTAACTGTCTTCATCTCAGGAAGCGCAAGTGCAATATTTTCAGCGATGACTGTCCTGCAACTGAAAGGAACATACACGCTGATTTTCTCAGTGGAATCTTTCAGGATCTCGCTGATGTACACTCGTATGACGACGCTCCAAACACTTCTGCAGGTAACGTCGTTCCGAATCCTCTGGGAGATCACTCTTCAAACGCATACCTGATTAATTACAGTGACGAAGATCTGAGACCCAATAAAAAGGCAAGGATTTCCTTGTCTTCTTTGAGCCGAAGTTCGAAGAGTTTCTCAGACTTACCTCAAGGAAATAACGGACAGACTCCACTTTTAACAGATTGCCTCACTGCGACCAGTACTCTTACCTCTTATGACAACAACAACGTGCCCTCTGTGCACCCCGTCTCTGTGGACTCAACCGCTGCAAGGATTGTCGATGAAGTCTTTCACGATTCTCTTGTACACATCGGATTCCCATGTCTTCCAGCCACCGTCAGCGCCTGCGCATCCTCGTGCTCCTCCAACAACCTAACTCGGACCTCTGTGCAAGCTGCACAAGTCATCGAGACCCCCACTTATCCTAATGTTGAAGGATCGGAGCACCATGATGAGAAGGACGCCTACGGATGGTTTGTCGACTTGGATGAAGAAGTTGTGCATGACCGATTCCTCGCTGTAGCCGCTGCTACCGAAAATTCCAGAGCTATCGCTTGCCCTCCATACACTGACCTCACATTTGCGGCAACAACTGGCTCAAAGAAAACTGTCGAACTCGACAGCGAGGTCGAGTGGGCAAAAGCTGCAGACACCGTTGATGACGTTTTGGGCGCCGTCTTCTTTTAGATGATCGCTAATGTCGTTCCGTTGTTGAAATGAGGTTCTGGGATCTTATCTTCCCTCTACATATTCAATTTTGCTACTTATCAAATTTATCCAATCACCTACACACTATCTCCATATCTCCATAATATTGGAACTGAAAAGAGCTGGATGAAGAGAATGGAGCTTTAACTGATCTCTCTTCTAGGTCTCTTTAGGTTTCTCAGTTGTGGACTATATTATAAAAAACACAACTATGTAACATTAATAATAAACAAGCACTTGCTTCTTTACCCCTTCAGTTTTTATATCAAATTGTGTCTAAATCAAATTGTAATTGACATAGATCTGAATCTACCGGTATTTGTCTTACAAGTCGAGCATTTAAGACTTAACCGTTGTGAGCATTCCTGGCATCAGAAATTGAAAATGACAACAATTCTTCTTATATTTTCAATTTCGAAATGTTTCTTACGATATGGCACCTAGAACAACAACAACAATCTTTAGTTATGGGACTGTCTCCAACAGCCTATCTCGGACCTCTGTGCAGGCTGAAGTCTTTGAGACCCCCACTTATCCTAATGTTGAAGGATCGGAGCACCATTATCAAAATGAGAAAGACGCTTACGGATGGTTTGTCGACTTGGAGGATAAAGAATTTGTGCATGACCGTTTCCTCGCTGTAGCCGCTGCTACCGAGAATTCCAGAGCTATCGCTTGCCCTCCATACACTGACCTCACATTTGCGGCAACAACCGGCCCAAAGAAAACTTTCGAACTCGACAGCGAGGTCGAGTGGGCAAAAGCTGCAGACACCGTTGATGACGTTTTGGGCGCCGTCTTCTTCTAGATCGCTAAGGTTTCGTGCTGCGTTCGTTGTTGAAATCAGGTTCTGGGATCTTATCTTCCCTGATCTCTACATACATATTGCTACTTATCCAATTACCTACACACTATCTCCATAACTCCACAGCATTGGAACTGAAAAAGCCGGGTGAAGAGAAGGGAGCTTAAACGTATCTCTCTACTAGGTTTCTCAGTTGTAACACTACTAATAATAACAAGCATTTGCTTCTTCAGCCCTTGAGTTGTTTATATCAAATTGTAATAAAAATAGTCTAAATCATCAGGTCGAGTATTGGAAACTGAACCAGTGTGAGCATTCATGTCATGGTCAGAAACGGACGCGAATCGTCTTCATCACAGAAGTTCTATTTCAAAATGTCTCGTACGATAGGGCAGGCACCTTGAACAACAGCAATCATTATCTCTAACGCAATGCAGCAATGAAGTATTTTCTACAGTTACTCTATGTTAAGAGTACCTGTAACCTATACTAACCGTCTTTCATTAGAAGTATTGAATCATGGTGCTTACTTTTGAAGTTTTCAGGATCCCAAATCCCGAATCTTGACTGCTGCTGGGGAAAATGATACTGCTTGTGACCACGTAAGCAACGCTGTTGCTTACGTGTTCCTTCATTGAACCTCGCTGAATTAAGCATACATACGTAAGAATGTATGAAGAAGAAATTCTCGATGTGACATTATTACTTATCAAGTATTGCTCAAAGTGCGTGCGAGCGTGGGAACACCATTTGCAACATTTCATTTCCTTCAATATCTGAAATTCTTAAGTTCCGTGCACGCGAAAAGTGTATAGTTAAAAGTGGGCGATGGGACATTTGAACAAGACAATTTTTAAAGCCTTGAATAGTTTGAAGTGACATCATCATACCCTCCTCCTACTTTTGGAACTTCCGGAGTTTTTAGTAATACCGGTGGTACAGAGATTTGATGGTGTTTTTGTGTCGCGTAGAATCCTACGGTCACTATTGGCCGGATTTTAACCCAATATCCGACCAATCATACGACCATTAAATTCTTAGCTGATTTTGCGCACAAAATTTGGTCGTATCGATACTATTCCATCCAACCAATACCAGTGACCACTAGTTCAGTTGGGAGTTCAAAGACGGAGTGAAAGAGAAAAGAAGAGAAAGAACATAAACGTTATGTCATTGGGTCATGCTACATATTATGATCAAAGCAATGGCTGAAAGAACTCTTCTTGCAGGAGCATCGAGAGATTTGAGAGGTAGATTTGATATGATTAAAAATGAGGTGGCGAAAGTTGGAGCGACAAAAATACGGAGATACCTACGAGAGAAAGCAAAGCAGTTTGCTCACAAGAAGAAAGTTTAGAGTTACACGTGTAGTACAGTTTTAGTGGTGGATATTCGAAGTTTTACTATTGAACCAAGTCATATGACTTGATTGAACTAAGTATTCCATCCCAAATACGTGGCACAGATTGAAGATCTAAATTGAACTAAGTATTCCCATCCCCAGATTGAAGATGGAAAGAGTCCTTTCGACTTTCGATTTTCCTTTCGACTTTCGATTTTCCTTTCGACTTTCGATTTTCCTTTCGACTTTCGACTTTCGACACTTTCGTTGCTTGTAAATCTGAATTCTTGAAAACAGATAGAAAGCAGAAGGAAAGGAAAAGGGATATCAAAGTGCGTCAGTTCAACAATTTCATTTCAGCTGGAAGGAGGCAACGGCAAGGAGTAGTCAGTGGACTGTCTGTTGATTGGTGGTGGGATCCTTGCGATTACGACTGTCCATCCCTAATAAGCCATCATCTTCCACCTACACCGTGCAATAGCACAGATTTAACTAATACGTGTAACCTACGTCCTTCACATACAAAGATGATATTCAGAAACAATTCATTCATTCTTACATTTGCTTTGGCTTTGAATGCAATCAACGCATTTGCTCCGTCATCAATCTCCAGAGCTCCAACTCAACTTTATGCATACATTGAGGCAGACGCAGAGGACGAAGGACTTGACCCTAAAGGTAGTGGGCTTGGCCTCGCAATGGATAATGGGATTTCAATCTCTGGAACAGTTGACAAAAATGGAACTCCAATTGCAAAAGGAATGAAACATTATTCAAAGGTAGTGAAATCGGATATTTCCAGTCTAGGAGCAAAGGTTCTTTGCAAGGGCGAGGGTCTCGAGATTTACCAAGATCCCGGTCTTTCCTCAGTAAAAAGTATAACATTGGCACCCCATAATGCCGTCAAAGATGCTCTCAGTGCCATCGAATCTCAGGATAAAGATGGAAAGATTTTCATCAATTTTACAGGAGGCGACGACTTGATGGTCCATGAAGTATTGGAGGGAGTACAAATGATGGTTGAAGGATTAAGTCTGTCAACAAACGTTGAGTTTAAAACTCTGTGCGAGCCTACATTTCCAATGGATAAGTGTGGTGTAGCTGCAGTATCAGTTAGCGGAGATTCCAATGGACAAATTTACTACAACGGAGGAGAGTGGTATACATTAGCAGAAGAAGATGTTGTTGCAAGCCATTAATAGCTTTCATTCGAATTTAAGTTGTTCAAGGTATTCCTGGCTACTGTAAGAAGTAATGATTCCATTTGTATAGGGAGGATTTTTGAACAGTTGACTAGTTTTACAGCAGGAGAGTATGTTGTGAACTTTGAGTCTCTAGCCACAATTTCTGCAATGGTTGCAGTCGGAACATGGAGTGCATGATGTGTAAGAGCCAGTTCGTAATCTATATCACAATACCAACATGAAGTGATGTTCAACGTTAAACAATTTTAATGTAAGGCAGAGTTGCAATTTCTCGTTTTTACGACAAAAAATAGATTATTTCTCATCGAAAAGCTCCATGGCGATGGCATGACTGATGACTATTCTATGCACGACCGATGCACGACCCCCTCCGTAGCAACAATACGTAGTTGCTTAGTCAAACCTTCATCAAAACCAATATGATGCATTGCTTGAAATATTCTTCAAGGATAAGTTCCAGCAAAAGATTGTGGCAAGAAGGATCTGTCTTCCGCAAGGAATTATATTCTGTTAGTGCTACTACGTTCCAATCAGACTCAAAGAAGGCAGCTTCAGCTGCAAGTTGCCCAATCACTGGATCACCGTCAACAACTGTTCTTGATTCCTCTTACCCAGAATTGAAACATGTGCCAGCATATCCTTACATTGGAAGTGTTGTAGCTGCTTTTTCTGGCATTCCAAACACATTGCTCACTGATTCATATTCTTTCTGGCCAGAGATGCGCGACAGGTATGGAGACTTTTACACCATAGGATTACCAGGGGCTGGAAGCCGCAAAGATTCCAAGGGAACTCTGCATGTCATTTCCGACCCAAGAGAGATGACGAAAGTTGTACGAGCAGGTGGATCCTATCCAAGTGGCATGGCACAAGGTCATTGGGTAATTCAAAAGTGGACTAATTCAAGAGGAATGAAAACTGGAGCTATTTTTCAACAGGGCGAGGAATGGAAGCGTATTCGCACTTTTATGCAAACGGATCTGATGCACCCCGACGCGGCAAAAAGTTATGTTCCGGGAATGATTGAAGCAGCCAGACTTGCGTCAAGAGCGGCTCCGACATGCAAGGACAACTTAAATACGTATTTCAGCCACTGTGCATTTGACTTGTTCTCCGCAGTCATGTTTGGAGCGTTCACAAAAGCTGCCGATCCTAATGCAAAAAGCAATCCGGAGAATATCGTCTTTGCAAAATCTGTTGTGGATGGGTTGAGAACCGCAATCAGTATCAAATTGGACCCTTTTGAGGGTATTGCCGGGAATGTATTTGGTCTCACCACCAAGAAGCAACAATACACATATGATAAATTTGATATGGCCTTGGAAATTGGTCGCCGCAAGGTCACTGACTTTACAGAACGGAAGGAAAGGGGTGAGTTGGATGAGAACGAACAGAATTCATACTTGTTCAAAGCAATTGATCGCCAGAAGGAAGACGATAGCATCACGCTCCAGGAAACACAAGATCTTGCATTCATTGGCCTGTTTGCAGCTGTCGACACGACATCTGCTATTTTGGGATGGAACGTGTTCAACGTGGCCAGATCTCCAAAAGTCCAAGACAGACTCTACGAAGAACTTTCAAATGTCATTGCAACCATTGGAAATGGGAAGTTAACAGCTGATGTTTTGAGTAAGAAGCACTCTCCATATCTACATGCTGTAATTCGTGAAACTCAGAGGTTGACGCCTCCTTCTACACTTTACACTTTCAAGACGGTTGACAATGAGATCGAAATCAACGGCGTGCCCATGGAGAAGGGAGACGTAGTTGCGCTAGAAGGATTCTCAATTGGAATGGACCCTGCATACATTGATAATCCTGAAGATTTCATCCCTGAACGTTGGCTTCCAGATGCTGTCGAGGCAAGGAAAGGGACCGAGAGACAGATCATGGACCATACATTCTTAAAAGAGCCATTTTCACAAGGAGCGAGGAGATGTCCCGGCTCCCGTGTAGCTGCGAACGAAACACAGGCAATGCTTTCTCAGCTTGTTTTGGACTGGAATATGACAACAGAAGCGAAGACTTTGGACGACATCAACTATTCACAAAAACATTGCTTGAATTAGACGTTCCACTCATTAATTTCGAACCGAGAGAGGCTGTGGAGGCTGAAGCGGCTTGACGGAGAGTGAAAATTTCTCACCTCAACTTATTGTACTCTTTGGAACTACTGTATCTCTAAACACACTAAACACACATACACATGCACACATTTGAACATGCACACATGCACATACGAAATACTGCAGACAATTTTGTCAATTTATGTGGGTATTTATTCAAGTCAAATTCAAAATAGAAAGACAAAAACAGGTCAGAAATGACCATTTTTCATGTTTCGTAGCTTCGCGGTTCGATTCACTTTTAGAACTCCAAGCGGGAAAAATGGGAGGAGGAGCGTCCCAGAGTCGCGTTTCGTACCCAGGAGCTGGCATTGTAATTACCGCATAATATATCACACGCAACTCTGTAATACATCGGCAACGCCAAACCACCCTAAATGGCGGACACAATAGAATTACGCAAGTTAGAAAGGTTAGGTCTGAAGGCTTGCGACCTGTATGAGCGGATACACACAGAGTTCTCCGTCATTGTGCGCCCGGGAACACTAGGTCTACATCTTATACCCGACATCCCGCGCGGAATACGGGTGTTCGAAGTAAATGAAGATTCCCAGTGCAAGGGTATCGTCCGTAAAGGCGACTGGATCCGATCCATAAATTGGGAGTGCCTTGAGAATGCAACGCTTGAAGACTTTAGGACGTTCCTCTCCAAAAATCAGAATGCCACCAATACACTCATAGTTAAGAGGTCATATGTCAGGCCAGTGTCCCTCGTTACTGCTAGTGCGAACATGGTTGCATTCCCCTACGGATGCCAGAACGAAAACCATGCTCCTTCTCCGCCATACCTAGAAGTGGCTGCAGAAATCCCCCCAGGACCCGGGACCGTCAAGGATTTAGACGAAAATGACACAAATCAACCCCTAGGCATCATTTGGATGGGAGGAGCGTGGACGGATGTGCCACAAAAACCGAGAAAGAGAAAGTATAAAAAAAGTGCTAAACAATTTGAAAAACAGTTTGGAAAGAAAATTAAAGCAGAGCCCACGGACCCTTTCAGCAAAGAGTACCGCTACAAAGATAGCGCTGTCCACCTGGCTACGCCCGTGGAAAGAGAAAAGGCCAAACAAGCAATCGCTGCGATCAATAGTGCCTCTGGCAAGAATAATGACAGGGCTGCGTCTCTCGCATCAGCTCATTTAAGAGGTGTAACGATGCGCCCATCAGGAAAGTGGCAGGCGCAGTATTATTTTGCGGGAAAGTCACAGTACATAGGTGTGTTTGACTCAAGAGAAAAGGCGGCTCTTGCATACGAAATTGCCAGGGAACATTTGAGAGACAAATATGTTAGAGATAAGGCGCATGCATTAGATCGAGTTAATGCAGCAAGGAAAGCTGCATTTGACGGAGTTAGTGAGACACATTTTGGAGTTGATAGTAAGCTGAATGCAGGGAAAGATACCGATGAGAAGCCCGACCATAAAAAGAAAGAGGGTGAGACTGATAGTACCGCAGATGAAAGTATCCATTCTCATGCAGAGCGACATGCTAGTGAAATGTCTGACCAAGATAGGGCAGATGATGAAGAATCTTCAGAGAAGAGCCAAGTTGCTGCTTCTCCGGTTCAGCCGTTTGTTCATAATCTTATGCAACCGACAGGAAACATGGAAGAGGTATCAGACAGCGAAGAGGACTCCGACAGTGAAAGTAGCGAAGGATCGGATAGTGAGGATGATGACTTCCGAACTGAAGTCTATCGACTAGAAAAGGACGACGGAGTGAGAGTCTACACTCGGAACAAGAGAAAAACCTTTGAGCACCGCTTAAAGGAGCTGAAAAAGTTCGCTCAGAAGCACGGTCATTGTATTATATCGAGGTACACTGAAGATAATCGTTCCTTGGGTAGATGGGCAGATGATACCAGGCTCGCATATCAAAAGCAAAATAGTGGTGAAAAAATAAAACGAAAGCTGACTGATAAGGAGATTCGACAGCTCGAGAAAGTAGGCTTCCAATGGATTCTGCCGACTAAAGAAAGCCCCGAGGAACCTTCACCAAAAGCAAGCACCAGATCGTCACCGAAAGCAAATTCAAAGCCGGACTCGAAGACATACACAAAACCACGAAACTTGACGTTTGAAGAGAGATTTGGCGCATTGAATGCCTTTTCGAAGAGACACGGCCACACAGATATTACAAGGAGTTCAAAACTTGACCCCTCTCTTGGACGGTGGTGTGAGGATACTCGATACACATACCATAACCAGCATAACGGGGGCACCTCGAAGCGAAGGCGGAAACTCACCGACGATGAAATCCAGAGCCTTGAAAATATTGGC
>Ga0209712_10002615_pt1 | contig 14737 bp, 19 predicted proteins | sample ArcOceMetagenome_FD_187443 | JGI IMG/M metagenome (GOLD analysis project Ga0209712, IMG submission 187443) | Marine eukaryotic phytoplankton communities from Arctic Ocean - Arctic Ocean - Greenland ARC118M Metagenome (SPAdes) (version 2) | ecosystem: Environmental > Aquatic > Marine > Oceanic...
GAAATTGCCGTATGTGTCTTGTAGAATTGGAAAACTCACCTAAACCCATAGTGTCTTGTGCAATGAATGCCAAGTCTTGTTTGGCAAATGGAGCTATTTATACAAACAGTACCCTAGTGAAAAAAGCTCGTGAAAACGTTCTAGAATTTTTATTGCTAAACCACCCTTTAGACTGTCCGATATGTGACCAAGGTGGCGAATGTGATTTACAAGATCAATCTCTTTTCTTTGGTTTAACCAAAAAAAGATTTTACAGTTTTAAACGAGTCGTTTTAAACAAAAATATTGGCCCTATTGTAAAAACAGTAATGACAAGATGCATCCATTGTACAAGATGTATTCGTTTTGCCGCTGAAGTTGCTGGAGTAGAAGATATAGGAATGTTTGGGAGAGGCTTACAAAGCGAAATTGGTACTTATGTTGAAAAACTTTTTCAGTCGGAGTTATCTGGGAATGTTATTGATTTATGCCCTGTCGGAGCACTGACGTCAAAACCTTACCCTTTTATAAATAGAAGTTGAGAACTAAAAAGTGTTACTTCTATTGATTTTTCAGATGGCTTTGGGACCTCTATACAACTATTTATTAAAAATAATCACATAATAAAAATTTTACCAGGTTATGATAAAATCGCTTATAAAACAAATTGGATTTCTGATAAAACACGGTTTTCATTCGATGGGATGTTTTCTCCGGAAAAAATCATTTATAGTTTACTGAATAATAACAGGAAAAAATCACTTGTCAGTTTATCGTGGCAAAAACTATTTAAAGAATTTTTTTGTACGCTTTATTTTCAGAATCATTTACTAAAACATTTTTACCAGCCGCATCAAATAACAATGTGTTTAGGTAAAAATGCAAGTTTAGAAGTTTTGAATTTACTAAATGTCCTAACTCATAAATATTCGTTTTTTAAGCTTAGACAATCCGAATCACAAAATTTAAACGTTGATTTGGAACAAAATTATTTATTAAATTCAAATTTGAATAACTCTAAGATTTTAACGTCAGATACCTGTTTGTTAATCGGAATAAACCCCCGTTATGAAGGATCTAAATTAAATTTGAAACTTAGATCGAGATATTTAAAAGGTAATTTTAACGTGATTCAGATAGGTTCTTTATTAAATTTAACATTCTCTAACACGAATATTACTAGCAATACAAAAACTTTAAAGTCTTTAATTGAAGGGAATAACATATTCTGCCAAGAATTTGTAAATTCTTTAAATCCTATTTTAATTTCTAATGTAGAAATATTTAAGCGAGAAGACTCTTTTTGCCTAACAAACATGCTGGGATTTTTAATTAAACATGTTAATTTATTTTCACAATCTGATAATCAAAATCAATTGAATATTTTAAACACAACTTTAAATGATGTTGGATTTTCAAATTTCAATAATTTAAAACCAATAAAATATAAAGATTTTAAAAATTCTGCAGGAATTTATTTTGTAAATAATTCGTTTTCAACTCGTAATATTAAAAAATTGTTAAGTTTAAAATTACTAAATTTTTTCCAAGAGTATAAACGCAACAATAAAATATTAGTAACTCAAAGTAGCAATTTAGACACACAATTAATTGCACAATTGAAAAAAAGTTTTAACTTAAATAATCATTTACATTTACCTAATACCGTATTATTTGAAACTTCAGGGGCTTACATAAATACTGAAGGGGATATTAACAAAATTACTAAAATAATTACACCGTTAGGACAGACAAGAAGTGATTGACAAATAATAAGAAAAATCCTTTCTTATTCTAAAAAAATGCTATACATTACAAACTTTCTAAAAGATAACAAACTAGCATTTAACTCAAGCACAATTTGTAATTTCGAAAACTATATAGGATTTCAATACTATGCCGTATCTAATTTAAATAATTTAGCCTTTCAATTCTTAGAAAAAGTTGCTAGCTGTCATATAGATATAAAAATATTTAAACCTAAACGAAAAAAACTTTATAATTCACAACTTAGGTTTTGGTTGAATGATTTTTACATTGATGGTAAAGATTTCAATAGTAAATATTCCTCTACAATGGTTCAATGCTCAAAACTTTCACGGCTAAATAATACAAATTTTAAATTTTAACCGCCTAAAAGGTGTTGCGGTGTTCTAGTCTTATTTTATCTTGTGTAAATAACTTATTGGGTCAAAGAGGTAATATCTTCAACGGGACTTGAACCCGTGTTACCGCCGTGAAAGGGCGGTGTCCTAACCACTAGACGATGAAGACTTTCTTTAGTAGACATATTATATTGTTATCATAAATTAAATCGGATGTCTACAAAATATAATTCAAGACAAGATGTTGATATTGGAATAAAAGGATTTGAACCTTTGAATATTCGTACCAAAAACGAAGGCCTTACCAGCTTGGCTATATTCCAGTAATAGTTTGATTACAAATAAATTGAAAGAAAAGATGGGATTCGAACCCACGGTATATTAATGAATATACAAAGATTTAGCAGATCTTCACTTTAAACCTCTCAGTCACCTTTCTTGAAATAATAAAGTTTAAAATAAAATATCTAATATACTGGCATGTGAAACATTAAATAGTTTTTTAATAATTTTCATAACAAAAAACAATTCAGAACCTAATGTATATTTAATGCTCCAATGCAATAAATATAAACATAACCGATACTTAGTTCGAACATAAAATCAATCATCGACCAAAACCCAACAAGATCTAACTGAGCTAATACGTTAGTCCAAGGAATTAAAAACATAGTTTCAATATCAAAAACTATAAATAAAATAGCTATTAAATAAAATTTAACATCAAAAGTATGACGCGCATCTTCGTAAGGCTCAAAACCACACTCATACGTCGATAACTTTTCAGTTTCTGGTTTTTGAACTGCTAAAATATAAGAAAATAACAATATGATAACTGATAACATAATAGCAACAAATAAAAAAGTTACAATAACAGTATATTCATTATAAAACAATGAGTCATTTGAGTGGAAATAATTTATTGGGGGGGAAATATATGAAGTCATTTGTAGTTTAATTTTTTACCAAGATGACTTTTTTAATCCAGGGATTTTACCAAACCTTGCCAACCATAAAAAACTTAATCTTGAAAACTTTTTAAAAATTCTATTAAATTTAGCTTTACGGTGAGTTAGAACACATCTATTAACAAATCGCGTTTTATTTTGACTTCCTGAAAAATTTGATAGTTTTGAAATTGCATTCCATTTTACGACTAGGGATAAATTTTCGTTTTTAACTATACTTTTTAAAATGATATGATTTAATTCTTGTTGATTAAAAAGTTTTCTAATCTTTCTATCCTTTTGGGATTTTTTTTTCATATATATACTTAAAATAATTACCAAGGAGACAAAAACTTGAATGCCCTATATTCTTGACATAACTCAATAGATTCATTTATTACTCTTTTTTCTGTTTCATTGTACTTCATCTCAACAAAACCACTTAATGGAAAATCTTTTCGAAGTGGGTGCCCTTCAAAACCGTAATCTGTTAAAATTCGTTTTAAATTTGAATGATTGTTGAAAAAAACTCCATACATATCTCAAATTTCGCACTCATACCACCCGGCGGTGAAGTATAACTGGTCACAAGAATCAACGCCGAACAACTCGTGAGTAAATGTTTTAATTCTAAGACGACTATTATAGCGAATACTTAGTAAATCATAAACCAATTTAAATCTATATTTATTGTTAGGATAATCAACACCAGTAATACAAGTCAAAGTGGTAAATTGGTAAGATATATGGTATTTAAAAAGTGCTAAAATGTCGTATAATAATTGTGATTTTACTACTATTACCAGCTCTTGGCCATATAGTTGAATTTTTTCTAACGGACACATTTTATATAAACTTTGAATATTTTTTACAATTAATTGTGATGTCATTTATTAGCTTTTTAACAATTTGATTACGATATTTTTTATAAAAAAAATTAGAATTAGTTAAAATGAGTTTTTTTTTGTTCAACAAGTTAGAAAAAAAACTTTCTTTCGAAAAGTTATATCTTTTATATGTTTTTAAATAAGCTGAATAGTCAAAATAAACAGAACCATTTGGAAAAATTTGTAAAATTTTAAAAGATTTTAATTTAGAGCACACGACCATAAATTATCGATCAACCTCACCGAATACAATATCTTGAGTGCCTATAATTGTAACAACATCGGCAATTAAATGTCCTTTAGACATAAAATCTAAAGCTTGCAAATGGTTAAACCCTGGAGCTTTAATTTTACAACGGTAGGGTCTGTTAGTGTTGTCCGAAATCAAGTAAACCCCAAACTCTCCTTTTGGAGCTTCTGTTCCAATATAAGTTTCACTGGCAGGAACAACAACTCCTTGGGTATACATTTTGAAATGATGAATTAATGCTTCCATAGATTGTTTCATTTCAACTCTAGTTGGTGGGGAAATTTTAAAATCATTTGTTTTAACATAACCTGTTGGCATTAAATTCAAACATTGTTCAATTATTTTTAGTGATTGTTTCATTTCGAACACTCGAATTAAGTATCGGTCATAACAATCTCCGTTAGTCCCTACGGGAATATCAAATTTAAGTTTATCATAAACCTCGTAAGGCTGGCTTTTCCTTAAATCTCAATAAACTCCAGAACCACGTAACATAACCCCACTAAAACCTCATTGGCAAGCAGCACTTGCTGTTACAGTGCCGATATCAACTAACCGTTGTTTTCAAATTCTATTTTCTGTCAACATATCTTCCATTTCTGTTAACCTTAGTGTAAATTGTTCAGTGAACATATAAATATCATCTAGCAAACCTTTTGGAATATCAACTTGTAATCCCCCAGGCCTGAAATAAGCTGCATGCATTCGTGCGCCCGAAACGCGTTCATAAAATTCCATTAGTTTTTCTCGCTCTTCGAAAGCCCACAAGAACGGAGTCATGGCACCAACATCCATAGCGTGACAACCCACTGCTAATAAATGGTTTAGAATACGAGTGATTTCGGCAAAAAGTGTTCTAATATATTGAGCGCGTTTTGGAATTTTACAATTGAAAAGTTTTTCAATTGCTAAACAATAACTATGCTCTTGTGCCATCATTGATACGTAGTCCAAACGGTCGAAATACGGTAATGCTTGAACGTAATTTTTATATTCGATTAACTTTTCTGTACCTCTATGCAATAAGCCTATATGAGGATCTGCTCGATTTACTATTTCACCGTTAAGTTCTAAGACTAGCCTTAATACACCATGAGCTGCGGGATGCTGCGGACCGAAATTGATAGTAAAATTTTTTATTTTTTTTAACAAACTTCTTTTTTTTAATGTCATTAGGTAATAATAGATTTGAACTATTAACTTTTTCGTCGTAAACGGAATACTCTACCATTTGAGTTAATTACCTATTGAAGTCAATTATGAGTTACTTGATTTCCAAAGAACGAGAGGACAAGTTGCGGACACAATAAGGGCTTTTAAAAACCGAAAAAGTCTGTAAAACCTATGCTCATAGAGGGTTTATTGGTAAATTCTAATATTTTCTTTCCGACTACGTACAAAAAGAGGTTTATAAAATCTGAACACAGTTATTTCGTCTTTTAATATTTTGCAAAGGTGTAGAAAGTTCTCAGAATTATTTGGTGGTTCTTGTTTTTAGCTGGTTTTAAATTTCAGCTTTTATAGAACCATGCCCTAAAAACCCGAGGCTTTTTAAATTTACTAATTTATGAAACCTTAATTTAACTTAAATCCTCTATGACGAAGATTTGTTGTAATTAATCACAAGTATCTGACATTATAATCTTGAAGTTATCTAATAAGCCTTTCAAAATATCAACTTGTAATCTTTTAAGTCTAATACAAACTCCATGAATTCGTGCACCCAAAACACCTTCATAAAATTTTATTAGTTTTTCTCGCTTTTCCAAAACCCATAAAAATGAAATTAATGTAAAAACGCCCATAACTTTACAACCTACTGCTAGCGAGTGGTTTAAAATTCGGGTAATTTAATTAAAAAGTATCAAGGTGTATTGAGTACCTTTTGCAATTTTACGATTTTAAAGTTTTTCAATTGCTAAATAATAACAGTGCTCTTATGCTATTATTTTAATACAACCCAAGCAACCTTAATACATAAATGTTTAGAAATTAATTTGATATTCAATTTCATCGTTAAGCCGCAATACTATTCTTAATACATCATGGTTTAGTGTCTGCTAAAACCTAAAATAAATGATAGAAAAAAATGTAATACCATTATTATCTTAAAGATTTAACTAGTTTTAAACAAATCACAAAATATTAATTTTTAATTCTATAAGTTACCAGTTTAGCTTCAAGAGTACCTATTGCTGGAATTAGAACAGCAAAAAATAAGAAATAAAATATTGTTGCGGCTTGACCCACTAACACATAAATGTCTTTAACAGGTTTTTGACCAATCCAACCTAATAGTAAAAAGTCAGCAACAAGTAACCAGTAAAAAACTTTGAAAATAGGTCTAAAAGTTGTACTTCGAATTTCAGATGTATTTATAAATGGGATTAAAAATAAAACAATAAGAGCCCCACCCATTGCTGCTACACCACCAAGCTTATCAGGAATAGACCGTAAAATTGCATAAAATGGTAAAAAATACCATTCAGGAACAATATGAGCTGGTGTTTGCATAGGGTCTGCTGGTATGTAATTGTCTGGATGGCCTAGTGCGTTTGGGAAGTAAAAAACAAAAACACCAAAAAAAGTCAAAAAGCAAAAAAACGCAAATAAATCTTTTATCACGAAGTAAGGATAGAAAGGAATTTTGTCTCCTTTACTGTCTACTCCTAGTGGATTATTTGAACCATCTTTGTGTAGAAGTGCTAAATGTACCAAACTTAAAGCAGCAATTACAAATGGTAGGAAAAAATGCAAACTAAAAAATCTATTTAATGTTGCATTATTTACCGTAAATCCTCCCCATAACCAATCAACAATAGAGTGGCCAATAACTGGAACTGCAGTTACTAAACTTGTAATTACAGTAGCACCCCAAAAACTCATTTGGCCTCAAGGAAGCACGTATCCCATAAACGCTGTTCCCATCATCAAAATAAATATAAGAACACCAGAACACCAAAGTAGTTGTCTTGGCTGCATATAAGACCCGTAATATAAACCCCGAAATATATGACAATAGACAACGATAAAAAACATAGAAGCCCCATTTGCATGAATATAACGGATTAACCATCCATTATTTACATCTCGCATTATATGCTCAACGCTACTAAATGCAAGGTCAATGTGTGGGGTGTAATGCATTGCTAAGAAAATCCCAGATAAGATTTGAATAACTAAACAAATTCCTGCAGAAGACCCAAAACTTCAAGCGTATGTTAAGTTTAGTGGACTTGGGTAATGTATCAAGTGACCGTCTAAGATAGATAATAAGTAATTTTTACCTCATCTTATTGTTTTAATAACAAAAGAAGACATAGAATTAGAATTACCGTAATCACTTGAATAGCGTATTAAATTTACAAATTTGCCAAAAATACTAGGCCTCAGGTCATAACTGGAACTCATGAAATTGCAATAGACTTGAACTATCATTAAACGAAAAAACCAACAAAGGTAAAATTTAGTACTACAAACACTAGAACAAAAGCCTATAGAGTTAATCAATGACTATTTTTTGTCTTTTGTACAACTAAAAGAAAAGATTAAAAACGAAACTAAGAGCCATAAAACATCCTTATTTCAGGAAAAAAGGGAGTTGAACCCATGACCTTTGGTTTTGAAAACCACTGTTCTACCAGCTGAACTATTTTCCTAAAATATATTTGATTTAAGAATTTTTTATACTTTAATGAATTCCTCCTCACCAATACACAGTAATGAATAAAAATAACCATACAACATCTACAAAATGCCAATATCATGCCGCAGACTCGAAACCGAAGTGATGCGTTGATGTGAAATGATTATACACAATTCGTAGAAGAGATACAATTAAACAGCAGGTACCAATAAACACATGGAAACCGTGAAAGCCAGTAGCCAGATAAAAACAAGAGCCAAAAACACTATCATTAATATTAAACGGTGCTTCAACGTACTCCATGCCTTGTAAAAAAGTAAAGATTGTCGCTAATAATATAGTAAATAATAGCCCAAAAATTGCTTGTTTTTTTGCTCGCACTATTATTGCATGGTGTGCTCAAGTAACTGTAGCACCAGAACTTAAAAGAAAGAAGGTATTAGTCAAAGGTATTCCTGAAGTTTGGATTGTTTGAATAGCTTCCGGAGGCCACACTCCTCCTAAATTAAAAACCGGTGATAAACTAGAATGAAAAAAAGCCCAAAAGAACGCGAAAAAAAACATAATTTCTGAAACAATAAATAAAATCATCCCTAATCGCAAACCCCGTTGAACAGGTACAGTATGTTGTTCTTCAAAAGTTGCCTCTCTAACAATATCACGCCACCAAGTATACATAACATATAGTAACACAAAAAGCCCAACTAATGCAAGTTGCCCGCCTCCCAAAAATTTATTCATGTACAATACAGTCCCTAAGGTCATAAAAAATGCACCTAAAGACGCAACTAACGGCCAAGGACTAGGGTCTACTAAATGTCAACTATGTTTTGTTTTTAAGTATTTAAAACGAATTTTATTTTTCATCTTTTACTAAGGTCTTTGAAAAAAAAGAAATAAAGTTCTCTCAGTTGAATAGAATTTTCTAATATGTTCAAAAAAAAATTTTAATATAGAATACATAATTTAAAACAGATATTTAATCTAATGAACAAACAACAAAATATATGATTTAATTTAGTTCTAATTTCGTCATTATGTAATGATGGAATTGTATTGTTGGTAATGAAACTATAACAATAGGCATAAAACCATGATTTACACCACAAATTTCACTGCACTGCCCAAAAAAAACACCGAGACGTTTAATAAATAAATTCACTTGGTTTAATCGGCCTGGACAAGCATCAATTTTTAAACCAAATGATGGTACTGTTCAACTATGTAAAACATCCGCAGCACTAACTAGAAGCCGTAAATGTGTGTTTGTTGGTAAAATAACTCTTTTGTTAGTTTCTAATAATCTAAAATATCCCTGTTTAGTGGTAGGTAATCCGTCTAATGCCATCATATAACAAACATATTTCAAACTTTGTTCTTGTTTTTGGCAAGAATTAAATTCAGAAATTTCATAACTTCAAAACCATTGATGACCTAAGATTTTTAAAGTTAACTCTGGTTCTGAAATTTCATCCATCGCATATAATAAAGTAAAAGAAGGAGTAGACAACATTAAAAGCAATAAAGCTGGAATAGAAGTTCAAACAATTTCTAACTCTTTTGAGTGAACGAATTTTGAGCTAAATTTATTATTATACTCTATGAAATAGTATATAGTATAAAACAATAATCAACCCACAAATAAAACAATTACAGTTAACAAAAATAATAAATGTTTGTTAAAGATTAAAATACCTTCCATAGTAATACTTGCAGGGTCAGATAAATAAGTTTGCCAAAGTGCTGGGCTATCACATTTTGTTATAAAAATCATTTTTTTTAGTCTGGTAAATTAAAATACGATCAAAAATTAGAATTACACACCATAAAATACAGATTACTCCGGTAAGATTTTATACACTTAGGCCGACTTAATGATAGGAATATTTAATGGCCCTATATAAAAGAAGTAACTCACAATCTTGTTACCCCCCTCAAACAGATAAGGCCGCAAAAGGAAATAATCTCGATCGTTTCTTGATAGCAAAAACCTGACGCTACAAATGTTTATAATTGAAACTGGATAAGTTACCTCCTCAAGCTTTTGCTTTGTCTGCCTCAATGGCAACCCTATTTCTTGTCGTATCATTGATATTGAAAAAACTCAAGTAGTGATTTGCACGCGTATAGTTATAACGATAAAAACTAAATGAAAAAAATCATTTGTCATTTAGTTTTACACTTAGAAGAGGTACGAAGGGCTGCTTTTTGCTGTATAGTATTTTATTTTGATACGTTCTTTACGTTGAGAAATTCAATTTGAAGAAAAATGTAGCAAAATTTAAACCTATAAATTATTAACTTTTTCAAAAGCTTACCTACAAAATGAAGTAATGTTACCGATCTTTGTAGTGGTCTGCCTAAACACACTACTAAACTCTATCGTTTAAAATTATACAGGTTATAAATATTGTAATGACCCATATCAACATTATCGAACCAATAAAATCAATGCTGCTAAAAAAGTGAAACTATAGAAAAAATCCTTATATGTTATAAATGTTATCAGGTTTTAAACTTTTTTTCAATTTCGCAATTCCTAGGCGAAAGATCCGAAGAATCTACGGCACGATGTCTTCCTTAACTGATTTACCCGTCGAAAATGCGTCAAATACAACGTAGAAAAAAAACAATGAAGATACTGCAGAAACATAAGAACCTCAAGATGCAATTTTGTTAAATACAAAATACGCATCAGGATAATCTGGAATTCGTCTTGGCATTCCCGCAACGCCTAAGAAATGCATTGGAAAAAAAGTTAAATTTACTCCAACAAAGAAACTTCAGAAGTGAATTTTTCCTAATATTTCTGCATAACAAACACCAGTAATTTTTTCAAACCAAAAGTAAAGCCCTCCAAGCATAGAAAAAACTGCTCCCATTGATAACAGTGACCTAACTTACCGAACTTTTTAAGTGTCGATAAGTCGACCCCAAACCGTACATGCTAGTTTCCTAGCATACGGCTTTCCCCTAGATTAATATCAAATTAAAAAATTCAATTAGTTATTTAATATTTTTTCTAAGATAACTTCTTTTCTGCATTTTTATATGAAAATTTTAGTATGTAAATAGTTAGTTTTAAAATTCCTTCTAACCGTTCTTTTTGAAAAATCCTTTTTCTTTTTCGTTTTACAGAATTGCCTGGCACAATAAACTTAAATTTTTTCTGTGTTTCCACGTAATATACCACTTTTTGAATCTCTTTCCTTCAATCTGCCTAAACTTCGACCCAATTGTCATACTGAATCATATAAATACCTTCTAGCATTGGAAATAAAAAAACCACTTTTAAAAATGTCTGAAATAGATTTTATTTTTGTTTGATTAAATAATAAAGCTAGCTGTACAACCTCCCCTTCTACCAGGTTCCCGTTGATACAAACTCTTGCTGCAATCGTTTTTTAATATTGCCATTGATATTACCTTTGACAGTATTCTATCAACTTAAAAATATTTAATTGTTTAGATTTAAATGCTCTCAAAAATACATTTTTCTTTATACTAATATAGCTTAGCCCCTTCTTACTACATGAGTTAATACTATGAGCCATCCGTAACCCCCATTCTTTCGAATACCGGGTCATCCCGAGTTCCATTCGTTTATGTCTCGTGATTAGCTTAGGTCTCCCCTTTTCAGTACACTACTTGTGGTCGGTTGGCTCAGCTCATTCAAAATAAGAAAAACTATGTAATTTCTTACACTAAAACCATATTTAGAGACTTTTGACTCTCCCAAAAAGTTGTAGCTGGGATTCGTTACCCTGACCATACTAATCTTTAACTCGGCATTCACTTTCGATCTTTTAATCCCAGAATGCTTTTTGACACATGCTGTGCTCCCTTTTGAAGTTAGCCCTCTCAGGTAATTAGTGTCATGTTTTACTACAAAATGTTTTTGATAACATTTGAATTTGAGCTTTGTAGACTTTATTCACAGATAAAATGGTCATAAACAACGTGAAACGGCGCACCATAGTGAAAATGTGCAACAACATAGTAAGTATCGTGTAGAGCTATATCTATGCCGGAGTTAGCAAGAACAACCCCAGTCACACCACCTACGGTAAATAAGAAAATAAAACCGATAGCAAAAAGTCCTGGTGTTCTTAAATCTATAGACCCTCCCCATAAAGTTGCAAGCCAACTAAATATCTTAATACCCGTTGGAATGGCAATAATCATAGTTGCTGCTGTGAAATAAGCTCTAGTATCTATATCTAAACCTACTGTAAACATGTGATGAGCCCACACAATGAAACCTAAAACACCGATAGAAAACATCGCATACACCATACCAAGATAACCAAATATAGGTTTTTTTGCTGTACTAACCACAATATGGCTAATAATTCCAAATCCAGGTAAAATTAAGATATAAACTTCTGGATGCCCAAAAAATCAGAAAAGATGTTGGAATAACACAGGGTCGCCACCGCCGGCAGGGTCAAAAAAAGTTGTATTAAAATTTCTATCTGTTAACAACATTGTGATTGCTCCTGCTAATACGGGCAAAGACAACAATAATAAAAATGCTGTAATTAAAACAGATCACACAAATAAAGGAAGATTGTGAAAAGATAAACTCTTTACTCGCATGTTGAAAATTGTACAAATAAAATTGATGGCGCCTAAAATAGAAGAAGCACCAGATAAATGCAAGCTAAATATTGCTAAGTCTACAGAACCTCCAGAATGTGCTGTTGCACTTGATAATGGAGGATAAACAGTCCATCCGGTACCTACACCAGCTTCAGTCAACATCGATGCAAATAGTAATAATAACGATGGCGGTAGTAATCAAAAACTAATATTGTTCATTCTTGGAAATGCCATATCTGGCGCACCAATCATTAAAGGAACAAACCAATTACCAAAACCTCCAATTAATGTTGGCATTACCATGAAAAAAATCATTAATATAGCATGGCCTGTAACAATCAGTAGTCTAACTGTCTAACCCTTCCCCGAAGGTATCTATCAAACAATCGACTCTGAACCACACGTGCGATTTTCACCGCATGCGGCTCTCACTCTTACTTTTTGCTTTAAACGAATTTTTTTCGTATCAACCTGAATATACATCTTAGTGACACTGATGAAATAATAGTAATTGTTTCAAATTTATCTTTGGCATCAGATCTCCATTAAGACTTCTGATATTTTTACAGGGGATTTGTAACCGACAGTTGAATAGCATGCCTTAATATCCTTTTTTTCGTTTAGTATTTTTAAATCTTTTCCGTACTTCTTGAAAACCTTTTTCTTAGTTTTGAGTTTCATTTTAGAAGCAATAGTTAAAACACATGAATATTTTAAAATGAAATGAACTCGAGCTTCAATATTTGCGTAGTTATTAGCTAATGAGTAATAATTAACTATTCCACGCTCGACTGCACAATAATGATTAATGATATTAATAAGACGTTGGTTTATAAATCCTACGTTTCGCGTCGGGTTGCCTATTTTAGTAGCGTATTTACTTACAATCAACCTTTTAACTACCGCTCTAACCGACGCGTCTAGGAGAGGTCTAGGAACAATTCGCCTTAAACAGCCAAGTTTATTTCTTTTAATAGATATTTTTTTCATTATTGTTTTATGAATTCTGTAACCTAGAAATTTGGCAGATTCTTTTTTTGCGTAAGTAATTTTTGTTTTCTCTAAATTTAACACTATATTTAGTTCAGTTCGTAAAAACTTATTTATTATATTTTTTAACACCATACAATCTTTTTTCGACCCATCTACCCCAATAATAAAATTGTCAGCATATCGAAAATAATATATTCGTTTCCACTCCGTACTAGATATCGATTCTATGTTTTTGTTTTTAACTTTGAACCCATTTTGATAATACTTTCTAAAATATTCGCGATTTTTTTTGCGTATACCCCCCTTATTAAAATTAAATACAAGGTAACTTACTACCCAATGGTCAAAAAAGTACATGTGTATATTCCCTAGAATCCGTGGTAATATTCAGCCTTGTATAACCCCTACTTTTGTAGGAATAACTTTTTTAAGATTTTTTCCATACCCTAACTTTAGATACTGATGCAGCAAATCAATAAACGCTGAGTCATCAATTTTAGTTTTAATACTAAATATTAAAATTTTTTGATTCAACGTCGGAAATTGCTGAACAATTTCACCGTCGATGTATCACGAGCAACTGTTACATTTCATTCGAATACCATTTAAAGCAGCTAAACATCCCTGATTATGAGAACTATTTTTAAACGAAGGTTCAAAAATAAGTTCTAATAAAAGCCGCACGCCTTCTTGAACTATTTTATCTTTTGGTGACAACACAGTCAAAGACCCTAACTTACCGCTATTAGACTTTGGTATGTACTCCCCTCCGACAGCTTGGAGTTTGTAACCACCATTCATCACTTTAACAGCAGTTTCCGTAAACCATACTTTTTTGATTCCATCAATAGAACTATCAAAAACTGGTATTATACTACTTTTGTTAGATCGTACTCGAACCCAACAAGCAATCCTAAAATTAGGGTCACTCAGAATCGTACTAAGATTCGTAGCTTTTAATTTGTTTTTCAAATCTGATTTAAGTTTAAGTAAATGTTCACTTTCATAAGAACTCAAAAACCCTGGGGCAGTCCACTGAGCAAGACTAGAATCCTTCCTACTGATTAATGTAGTATTACGATTCCTCCGTTCCCCACACTCTTCTGAGTATTGGGAAATCCCGAATTCCATCAACCCACGCCGGTTGCTTACATTAGGCTTCTCTTTCATTAAGCCACTTCTAGTGACTGTCTGTTTTAACCGCTTCGGTGACTCTAAGACAACGTAATTATAGTCACTTAACACTATATAAGGGACTTCTCACCCCGACATGAAATTGAGATTTGTTACCCTAACCATTGTAAGCTGTATCTTGGCAAACATTCTTT
>Ga0209712_10002616_pt1 | contig 14736 bp, 14 predicted proteins | sample ArcOceMetagenome_FD_187443 | JGI IMG/M metagenome (GOLD analysis project Ga0209712, IMG submission 187443) | Marine eukaryotic phytoplankton communities from Arctic Ocean - Arctic Ocean - Greenland ARC118M Metagenome (SPAdes) (version 2) | ecosystem: Environmental > Aquatic > Marine > Oceanic...
TCCATGAAAACATGGGGATATCGCTACTCATAACCCAAAACAATTTTAAAGAATGTTCGGAAATCCGTTGAGCAAATTGGGAGATTTGCCCGTGGTACTTGGCCACTCTAGATTCAAAACAGTACACTTTTTTACACCCAACTGTAGCCACAAAAGAACACAAGTCCTATTTTCCAAAGGAATAAAATGATTCGGTACGTTGATCATTTGCAGCAATACTTGTGTACACTCAACGCTATTCCTCTTTTCGCACTGACGCTGACACTAAATGTCTGTTCTCTCTCACACCCTTATCAGAAACACACTTGTTGCCTCCGATCTTGGCATGCTTTATGAGAGCTTTGATATGCAGAATTGGAACTATGCAAAAGACTTCTTATCCAGCAATCCTCTTCCACATTCAGAAGACCTAATAGATGCGTTCGAGAATTTTCTGTTCAGGATAGATGATATAAACTCAAACGATTTGTTCGAGGAAACGGCAAATCAAATCATCCAGCTATTTCTTCGCTCCGCCTACCTATATCATCAAATAACCCCAAGTCTACCTTGCGGTCGTCATGTTCAAGATTCAACACTCATCCATAACTTGTGCATGGAGAATAAACACAAAGCTTTAGCGATGTTACTGCGCAACATCGACCCCCAGGTTGCCACCAGGGAGGTCCAGCGAGTGGCTTTCATTCGTTTAGATTACGATGAAAAAATCGGTGATCAATCAAGTTATCAAGATTTCGATGCCTACTACTCTCCGATGCAAGCTGCTTGGTGCAGCATGTTATTTGATTCCGAAAGCCTGGATAAACTCAAGAATGTCCATCATTTTGATGATTTGACAGAAGAATGGAAAGACCTATGGAATACTACAGTTTATTTACTCTTAGCCTTTGATGGTAAACCGATCGACCTGGAACATGCCACTAATGGTAACTGGAACATCCTCGATGTCATTTCTCGATTTGGTCATCGGATTGATCAAGAAGTCATGTTGCTCGCACTCAAGTTATATCTCAGGTTTGCGCGAGAAATTTCACCTACCGGGAGTCTCACTCTTCATGAAGCAGCTAAAATCCAGATTTCGTACAAAAATAGACGACAAACAAGTGCCACAACAGTTTACAGGAAAACTGACACATTAATAAATTGTCCTGTAACTCGACGTGTCAGTATGTCTTTTTCTAAGCTTCTGGAAAGTAATACATCAGCAGCATCTGTCTTTGATAGGGGTGGGAGATTACCGCTCCATCTCGCTCTTCAGTACTGCAAGCGAAATCAGCAGGAGATGTGTTCAATGAAACGCCAAGAATGCGACAGTCACTCAGTGGATGGTTATGAATTACAGTCAGTGCCTATGATCGAAGCGTTAGTTGCAGCGAACCCAGAGGCTCTCAACTGCGTTGAACCATCCACCGGGCTGTGCCCCTTCCTTCTTGCTGCAAGTGATAATACTGCTGTATTAGACATCGTATTTTCTTTGCTATCTCTAAACCCAACAGTTCTGCAGAATGCCACTGTTCTTTCTCCTCAGGGAAATACCAAAAGGAAAAGAGAATGCCCAGATGTGATCTTGTCACCTTCTGTGACACCGCCAACGCTATCAAGAACAACACCTAATGGCACATCTTGCACGACGAGCAGGATCGTATCGCCACTGATGTGGAACCCATCTGCAAGAAAGGTGCCGAAGCTAATATAAATACATTCAAATATAGATAATACATTTACGTACAAACCACAATAGAGACTGTATGCTCGGAATAATTTTACTCCTACTGTATCATACGGAGGTTTGTTTGAGGGGATTCTGCTCTCCACCATGCAGCTGAATCTACAGAATCTACAGTAGAGAAGCTACCAAGATGAGCAAAGCGTTTGAAAACGGACCAAAACAGTAACTAATTTTTAATGCGATCTACACGTTTTAGTGCGAAAGACAAAAGACAAAAAAAGACATGCATACTTTACACCATTTTACACGCGTAGAATTCTCCTGTTGTGTGTTGTGTTGCGTTTGCGCAGGATGAATGTCTTTTTGTCTTTTTTGTAATTTGAGTAAAGCTAGTAGAAATATGGTGTAAAGCATGCATGTCTTTTCTTTTTGTCTTTTGTCTTTCGCACTAAAACGTGTATATATATAAACCACTTTACAGCTCCTGCGATCCATTACCCAGATTTCTTGAGACTTCATACTTGTCAATACAACAGATATACAAGTACCAGCATACCAGGTATCTAAATGAGCGCCGTGTGATATCGATGGATGACAGATGACATGACAGAGAGTATGTCATATCATAGTCAGAGAGTTGACACAGAGTATGACCAAATTATGACAGTCCAATTTATAATTTAGATTGAAAATAAGCCTTTTGAAGACTACCAGGGGCATATATAATTTCTTTCAAAATGAGAGGCTGCAAATAAAGACAACCCAAAGCGAAGCGAACCCCCGGCCCCAACAACAGCAAGATTTTTCTTGAAGATCCATCCCTACTCTTCTTCGTGCTTTGCGACCCCTACCTGTACAAGTCGACCCCTCCTCCTCCGCAGGTTCAGGTCCTCATCATCTGCTCCACCTGGTAACTGTCCACACGAAAGGACACAACCGTCTATTGATTTATTCTACATCACAATAGCTAACCTACCGTATCATTCAACGCTATCAATATGACTTGGCACGATCCTAATCATACTGGTTCTTCCATCTTTATCAACCAAGAAAATTTAGTCTTCGCACTACCTCTTATCATTTTGTGTTCTCTTTACGTGAGTGTATTTGGAATGCTTAGATTCAGTCCGCTGACATAATCTTGACCGTCGCACTGATGAAATTTTCTTACATCTTTTTCTCCAATGCCACAAATACACTTGATCTCAATGACTACACGTACAGGCATATTTTAAATTTGTGCCGCTCAACATTGGACTTTCTCTCATTGGAGCTGGCATTGTTTTGTATAAAGCTACCACTGGCATCAAAAATCGTAAGTCAATGACCAGCAAGAACCCATCTAACACGACACCGGGAATTCTCTTTTAATCCGCTTGTTTTACACATTCTGAATTCATTTTTTAACACTGCACGTACGCTCGCTGCTATCCCTCAACTCTAACTCGGACAGGCGCAATAGAAAAGAAGGAAGAGAAAATAGCAAATTTGGATGAAAACTTGCTTAAAGAATTAGCAGCAGATGAAATGCAGCAGGAGGAAAGGCAAATGAAAGCGGCTGCGAAAAAGAAGAATAAGGCTGGTATTAAGGCCAGACAACGCCTTGCAGCGCAGAAGAAAAAAGAGAAATATTCTTCAGCCCCTGATGAAAATGACGATGATGAGGGTGATGCGGCAACGTTTGTGAGAAAGTCTAATGGAAAGAAGAGAAACTAGTTGTGCGAATAATCTGTTTGAATCGGGGTGCTAGCTACTTGCACGTATTTCTTTTGGTACGTGTTGAGCGGTTTCCCACAACTTTCGTTCAAATATTCATGTTGCACTTATGCTACACGTAGTGCAAAAGAATATAAGCCACGAGAGCGTTTTGCATTCATCAAAGTAAAGAATGGTGGCATGGTTAAAATTAAAAATAAATTTACCCGGTACGAATGCGTACGGACCTATTCGATAAAAGTAGAAGCTGCCAGGATTCCCGCACCAAAGCTAGCTTCGGCGTTCTCTGCCCTACGCACTTTAATTTCATTATTGCTGCAACTCTCTCGCAATAATCTTTCTCTCATTTTCAACCAAGCATCATTTCTAGCGCCGCCACCGGCAGTCCAAACTTCTCCGGGGAAAGATGGGCTGGCTCCAAGTTCTCCCAGAATTTCAAACCCCATACGTTCAACGTTCGATATACCCTGCAAAATACCCTTTAAGTATTCTGCACGAGATTCTGGTTTTGGTTCTAACATTGGCCTTTTTGTACCGTCTGCTATTGGAAATCGTTCTCCAATCTTTGTCAATGGGTAGTAATCAAGAGGACTGTTTGTCGATACGTCCATATCCTTGCTCAATTCGACCAATTCCTCGTCTGAGAAGCTCTCTTGTCGAAGTATTGCACATCCTACGTTGCTTGCACCACCAACCAGCCAAGCCTCTTCTCCACTACTGCTACTTTGTCCTAAAACCGGAAAACGATGGCTATAAACGCCTCTCTTTGAATCTTCTACAAATGTCCGGCTCAACATTTTCATAGCCAAAGTACTACCTAACGAAGTGACAGCGATTCCGTATTTTGGCAAAGATCCACCAGCTGCAGCTGCGGCCAAGAAGGCAGCATTCGAGTCAGTTGTACCCCCAACTAAAACTGCATCTTTACAGATTCCATATTGTTCAACAATTGATGATGAAATTTGCCCTATAACCTTCCCAGGCTCAACTACATTTGGAAGGACACCAGCGTCGATCCCGATTTCTTCCAAAAGCGCTAGTAGCCACTCAGGATATTTCAACATTCTGACATCATAACCAAGTTTCAATGCATTGTGCCAATCACTAGTGTAAATTCTCTTATTTGCAGCTGCCCCAGCTCCACACTTTTTAGGATTCGACATGAAGATGGAAGTAGCGACATATTCACTTTGATGAGCCAACACCTCGTTCGAGTTTAAGGGTTGACAAGTATGATAATGAAGCAATTTAGATAAAGCACTGGTTGAGGCTCTAGTTGCATGATTCTCGGGAGCATGCGTGTCCACCCAGCTAGCAATCAATCACAATAAAACGAGAATTATCAGAATACAGTTTCATATTGTACACGTGTACGCACGAACATTATTTCCTCTCCTGTTGTAGAATTACGTGTGCATGTATGTGGTGGACTCACCTACTAGCCTCTATTGCTGCCACAGGATTCACATCTGGCCTCGAATGCGTAATATCATAATCGTACATCTTGGCTGACCTCGTTACTTTGCCACCAATGGGATCGACGAGAAGGCACGAAGCAGAAGTCCCAGAAACACAAATAGATTGTGTGTTGGATAATAGCGATTTCGGTGTATTTTTCAAAAGCGTGTGAATTGCATCAGTCCATGACGTCGGATCATCATATTCTGAGTAAAGTGTTGCATCCGAGTGAACTTCATTATAGGCTGTGCCAGATTTCTCGATCACTGATATCCTTGCTCCCGACGTGCTGACAAGTGAGAAAAATGAGTAATGATTGTGGACGATGCTATCAGCTGTCAACATATTTCAGCTACGTGTAGATACGAGCACACACACATACCCTAGATCGAAACCGACGTAGTTATATAACTTTGTAATTGTCATAGCTCTCACTGATGATAGAATGCTCAAGAGGACCAGAAGAAAAACTTTTGAATGCATCACGAGAATTCCACTGCAGAATGTTCTGTAGCAGATAATGCCTGCTGCTCTCTACTACTGTATTGCACTGGTGTTTTGTTGAAACAGCTACCTTTTAAAATAAGCTTTCAAGTTTGTATGAAGCATGGAATAATCAGTCCAAAAGTCCAGAAGTGTTTTGTCGTCGTTGCTGTCTGTCTGTTTGCGTCTTGCACCCACGTAGGGTTGGTATTAGTTTTGAGATGTTTTGATCGATGCGATGACAATTATTGACAATGTAATGTTCCAATTTCATCTTGGGCCATCATGGCCATGAAAGGTGTAAGGTTTCTTCCTAGAATGAATAAGTAATTGCAATACTAATCCATCACCTCAAACTAAGGGCAACCGCAAAGATCGCAAACCATGTTCAAATTCTCAGCTGTACGGAGCAAACGTCTGAATTCAAACAAACGCTGCCGCTGGCCTCTCGTCGACTTCCAACGTCGAACTCTGTCGTTGAAACGGAAACGTCCAATGGTGCATCTATCATCCGCACCAAACCAAAAATACAAAGGCAAATCTATAGGTACCTCGCACCCAGTATCCCCTCATGAAATCACTCCACGCCTGAAAGTTCCTGATCACATCCTGAAACCAGCTTATGCAATCAATGGAAGAATACCTCCTACTACTACGTGTACAAAAGAACCACGTTTAGCACTTCATGACTCGGAGTCGATAGAGAAGATGAGAAAATCTAGTCAATTGGCTGCAGAAATGCTTCAACGGGCTTGTTCAATGATACGAGAAGGTATCACTACGAATGAAATAGATGTAAAAATACACGAAGCAATCATAAACGAGGGAGGTTATCCGTCGACGTTGAATTATAATGGATTTCCAAAGAGTATCTGCTCATCGGTGAACGAAGTTGCTTGCCGTGGCATTCCAGACATGCGGCCTCTGAAAATAGGAGGTACGTGTACGTGTTGAAAGTAAAAGTTGTTGGTTGACATGCAAAGAATTTTGCATTACTACTTGTACACAACAAGTAACTCAGAAATACCTTGTCATCCACAACTCCATGATCAGACCTAGTGTCTTTGGACATATCAGTTTATCTCAGTGGTTATCATGGCGAGAATTGTAGAACAGTGCTGGTAGAGGAAGATAATCACAATGAAACGAAGAGCTCAATTAGAAACGATATTGATGATCACGATCACGCGGTTAGAGCAAAGGCACTAATGGAAGCAACAGAACATGCACTATTTGAAGCAATCAATGTGTGCTATGCAGGCATCGAGATTTCAGAGATTGGTAGAGTGACACATCATATTGCCGAAACTAATGGTTTCAGACCATTGAAAAACATTTGTGGGCATGGTGTTGGAAGTCACTTGGAAATGCTACCAGAGGTGAAGGTAAGCTTGTTTGAGATGTGATTCAATACAACTCTTTCCTGGTACAGACAGACACGTCGTACCACATGATTCGATCTTGCTGCTCTCTGACTTGTAAAATTAGCATTATCGTAACAAGGATACACAAGTTCTAGAACCTGGGATGGTGATCACTATCGAACCTGTATTAGTTGAAGGTCATCATGCACATGTCACATGGGAAGATGGATGGACACTAAGTTCTGTAGACGGGGGCCTTGCTGCTCAATTCGAACACACTATACTGATTAACGAGAATGGTCCACCAGATATTTTAACATTGATGTAACTTCAACAAGACATATTCAACACACATCGTCGCTTATGTCTACAACCTCTGACAATCCTCAACACTGCCTATCTGCAGATATTTTAGCACATATCGAAATATCCACAATACGAGAGTATCCAAAACTTCTTCCTTTGCGCGCGCGTATGCACGTTTATGGATATTTGAGGGATATTTCGACACCACCACAGGTAGGTTGATCATGATGGTGTACAACAAGTATTGTGTTGTGGCATTGATAACAAATTGCAACACATATTTGATATTTGCAATGTTGTATCGACGAATAAGTATACCACTTTCGTTCCTTGTCCTGCAAGTTTGCTCACTAAATGTTGTGCCCAAAAGCCAAACACGACGAGATGCTTTATCCTCAATAGCTGGAGCTTTGACCATCGCACCTGCTGTCCTGCCCGCAAATGCTGGGCAGCAGGACTTATACATTCCAGGAGTTGCTGGTGGTGCACCGTTTCGTAATTTGGTAGTTGATGAAAGCACCGCAGATGATGGTGCTGCATTGTGGAATCCACCAGCATTTGTTACCAATTTGGGCAATTCTAGAATTCTCGCAAAGGAGCTGTCTCCTTTGAACCCGTCCTTGGTACCCTTTGTATCTGATAACGAATTATACTATGGTAAGTCATGATAGTGCTTCCATTAGTATTGTCACATCGACGTCTTTGAGAGAGACGAGAGACTGATATTTTCATTCTAAACGTGTAGACAAATTCCTCTTTGGTGCTTGGAGGGCAACAGCTACATTGAAACGGAAAGTATTTCCTTATGGGACGAATTACCTCCCATCCCCCTCACTATACGAAGGATCTCCACGAAATCGGGCCGAAATGCCAGGAGATACAACAAGCTACGAAATGCATTACTTCTCTCCCAACACTGACGGTGGAAAAATCTCGGAGAAATCCAAAATTGCAGCTGACAGAGTGTTCAATGCTTTATCCATGAGTTCTGCATATAAGCAGCTTAGTCAAGTTAAGGATGTGACATGGGATTTTAAAAAGGATCCGACAAGGTTGACGATCAATTTTTCATCACTTGCTGAGGATATGCAACCGTTGGGACAAAAAAGGGCTGAGATTTATCTGACTTCGAGGAAATCGGAGTCTGGGATTGAACCTAATACAGGGCAACCTGTGTTTTGTGCTTCAGAGAGGTTAAGATCTGTTGTCTTGGTTCCTGGGAATGTTGTTGTATCAGATACTGAAACTATCACAGAGTTCCAGGTTGTGAATGGTTCAGATGGTGATCACGTGAAGGCAACTAGTAGAATCGCAGTGTACCTAACTCCCAATCCGAATTCAAGAGAAGGAATTCTTTGGCAAGATGTCAATGGAAAAGCAGTAGCATTCTTTGATTATGAAATCGACCTCAAACGAATGGTAGACGTAGACCCTGAAGGCAAGAAGAAAGTGTGTTTGCTGAGTCCAAGTGGAGCAACTCAATGTGCATAACACTGGTTATTAAATAAGAGCTAAGAAGTATTGTCATGAATTGTATCACTGCCATACACGTAGGCTGTAAAGTTGTGACATGAAACATTGAGTGCATTGAATTGTCCAAACAGTCTGATTCATTCCGAAGAATAACCTATTCTAATTTTGCGGTGTTAACACTATTCACGAAACCTCCAGCGATGTTACTCATGAACTTCCAGCCATTCGCAGCAGAATTTATTCCCAATGGCCAGCCGACGTGGCCACCAGAGTCTGTGAGAAGTATCATAACATTACCCGACCCTGAGCGTACGAGACTTTCAGGATCGTGGCCCATGGTCCTCCAAGACGTGATTGGGTCGTCAAGAGCATGAAATACACAAAAGGGAATCGACACATTGGCAATACGCCCAACGCCTGAATCAGCGACGTTCTTATTCACAAGCTTGGACTGAAACATATTTGTATCGCCCATAGCACTCATTTCAGTGTAGTAATGTGTCAAGTTGTCGAATCCATTGTAGGTAACGATTCCATGAATATCTACTTCTGTCACACTAGATGCCCTCATGAGAAAAAGATGCTGTTCCTTTGTCAATCTCTGACGCATACGTCCATCAAATTTCTTCTTTACAAAATCTTCCACAAGAGATTGTGCGAGCATTGGCTGCCAGAGTCGCATGCTTCGCTGAAAATTCAGTTGTTCTCGCATATCTAAACCACCCGAGACCGCCACTGCGGCGTCAAGGTGACAATTCTCACCAGACCTCGCAACGTAATTCGAAATGATTATAGCTCCCATACTGTATCCAACTCCTGCAAGAATTTGATTTGGTGCGAGAGCTTTTCTAATAGCTTTTGCTGAGACGTCAACATCTGTGGTTCTTGCTCCGTGAAAAATGTTCCAACCAAATACAGGAGTGTCCATCATTCCTCGAGCAATCATCACAATGCAGGTGTGACCTTCTCTTGTTCGTCTTCCAACTAATTCTCGCACATACTCTTCGTGGGATCCACCAGTCAAACCGTGTAGTATTAGATAAATAGGTTTATCAGTGCGATGAACACCATTAGATGGGAAGGCAATATCAATCGCTACTGCTTCATCGTCGACTTCACTTTGAACCCACAGTCTATGATAATCTTGATCTGGCGCTGAGTTCAGTAGAAAAGGAAAGGCAGTAAGAATATCTCCGGTAGGATATGGAGACTTATCTGCATGTTCACGAGTATATGATCGCTCATTCTCTGGCCACAATTCTGCTACCCTCGACATGATAATGTTGTCCGGAGAGAAATATAGACCCTCTTTGGTTGTTGCAATGTCGATGCCAGGATTATCCATCAATTGCGGTCCTCCTCTACTTGACTTTGCGTACAGGTATAGAGTGAGACACCATAGAACGACCAACATAGATACAAATCTCTTCTTATACACCTTGAATGCGTTGCACCTCCTCGCAGAAAGAAATGTTAACACGCACAGTAGAAGTCCGCCGTAATGACGACCAAAAGCTTGACAATACAAAGTATCAGTGAAAATCACGATACTGGAAGCTAATCCTAGCACCATGACAATCACCTGGCGACGCTCGTTCCTCCAGTCTTTCAAGTGTTTACTACTATCATCAGCAGCAACGCCGTCGGGGCGAATCTCCTTGGCAATGAGATAAGTTCCCACGAGAGGAGCAATGATACACGCAAATAAACGAAGCCAAAGCTCCCCCATTGCCAATAGTGCTGGAGCAATCTGGCAAAATAATGTGAAGAGTTGACTTGCAAATCCCATTTCATTTTCATAAAAGTAGTTAGGGTGCATTTCATGAACAGGGATTGGAATATCTTCTGTTCTGTTGAAGTCGCTATGACATTGGGGATGAACTTTTGGCAAAGCCAAGGCTTCTATGAAGGATAAAGCTGAAGGGCTCAGCGAATCCCATCTTTTCTCATCGATTTGGCAATAAGTAGCCGCTTCCATGATGATGTTGGCGTCTATCTCTACTTTGTGGTTAGCAAGCAATGCCTTGCCACTTGCAAGCTTGCTTTGTCAACAGAACGGAATGAAGATCTCATTTCTCATTTCCCCTCTGGATGACTGAAGACGTACCGAGTGGGTGGGTACAAGCGGTTTTTGCCTTATCCTTGTTGGCTACTGTGGGATAATTCAAAATTTGAAAATTTGAATATGCGAACCGAACCCACATCAACAAAAGCAAAGATGCATTTACATAAACTGTAAGAACCTTTTTGTTCATAATTACTGGATACAACAATACGAAACATGTGCTTGGGTTCCATCGCCAGCCTTATTGGCCATAGAATTGAAGGGGTTCATAAATGGTCCGGTTCTGTTACCGGAAGTGATGATTGCATCTACGGCATTCCCGATGGTGCTCGCCGTGTGGTCAAGTTCAATCCTGTCGACAAATCAATGACAGAGATTGGTCCAGACCTTGGTGGCGATGATGCAGAAAAGTGGAGAGGAGGTGTCCTCGCTGGAAATGATTGTATATACTGCGCTCCTGCTTATTTTGCAAATCGTATTCTCAAGATTGATACTACCAACAGCACTGTAACACTCCTTGATGTAAGAATGCCTGAAACATCTGCAGGCGGGAAGTGGGCTTCAGGTGCACTTGCTGCTGATGGCTGCATATATTTTATGCCTCTCACTGCCCATCACATCTTAAAATTTAACCCTTATAATGACACGGTTTCTAGTGTCGGGGTGGCTTTAGGAAAAGGATGGAGCAAATACAGTGGAACGGTTGCCGGCAATGATAATTGCTTGTACGGCATACCTAGTTCAATTGAGCAAGTTCTCAGGTTCAGCCCAGCAGACCAAGAAATTAGCTTTGTAGGGGGAGACGTAGAGCATTATTGCACCAACTGTTGTCGCAATGGTGCGTTGGGAAGAGATGGGCATATTTACGCATTCTGTTCAAAGTATTGTCAAGTTCTCAAAATTGATGTGGTGAACAACAACTATTCTTTACTCGGGAATAGAACTCTCCATTCCTATTATGAACTAGTTGGAGGATGGGGTCATGCTATATTGGGCTGTGACGGGTGTATCTATTGGCCACCACGGAATGCCAATCGTATACTGAAGTATGATCCTGAAACACAAGGAACTTCACTTGTGGGACCTGACTTTGGGGCTTTTAGTTGGAAATGGAGCAGTGGTGCCGCAGCATCTGACGGGAAAATCTATTGCATTCCTTATAACGCGACTCGTATTCTTGCAATTGATCCATTTGGAGAGTTTGAAACTACGCTACAGGCTGAAATGAAACATCATCCAAGTGAGCTAGGCCGTCTTTTCGAAGAGGAGCATAGTGACAAAACAGCCTATGAGTGCGCGATTACAAGGTTTGGGAAAGAAAAAGTTTTTCGAGTTATTGACAACTGCATCCCTTCTCATGTAGTTTGCACGGACGAAGTTACCAGTCTTCCATCATTTATGGTGGCTGCTTCGTACAAAAATAGCGCGGTGTCTGTAGTATATTTCTTGTTGCGGAAGTATCTGGATTCTACATCATTAGTAAGATGTATTGTCACTGACGATAACGATTCCAAAAAGATCCAACTTTAACTGTGCAAATTAATTTAATAAAAAGAAAATCAAGCAGTCCGAGCTTGCTTGATCTGAGGAATTTAATTTCGTAAATTCTGCTACAACTTCATCATTTTTCAAATCGCCATTTCAACTTTCAAGCTGTCTGAAGAATCCAATTCGGTATATCCTCTACGAGATTTTCTCTTGAAACAAATACACAACAAGACACTGACAATAGCCATAATTGTCAATCCTCCCGTAAATGATAAGCTCTTCACGAAAGGTACATGATCGGGTGTTGTTGGGACAGAATCCACATGATCGGGTGTTGTTGGGACAGAATCCACATGATCTGGTGCGATTGTGATTGTGTTGGGATCATACCATTTACCCTGAGCATCTTTCTCCAAACTTTGTCCATGTGAGCGAACAACATCGTCATCAATTTCATATCCCTGCCAATTTTTGGTGTCGAGAGACTCTGGATCAGGGAACTCGTGGACAAACGAATCATCATTGCTGGTTCTGAATATGATATCGTAGCAAGATCCGTAAAGGTCGGTGGAAGCAATGTTTTTATCAGGAATACTAGGAATCCAACCTTCCCGCAACCCACGAGAGAAATCCTGTTATATACAAGTACGTGTCAATGTTGTTTTTGAAAATGTGAGCATTCATAATGAGAGATTAGGTTCAACAATGTATATGTGTTCATCAATGCAATGCAATGCTGCTTGTACATGTACGTGTACTCACCCATTCTGCAAACGCGCCTCCCTCCATCTTGAGCGTCCAATAAAACCAACCTTTGGAGACTCCTTCGTCTTTCGCCTCATAAGAAACCATTTGCGCTTCCACAAAATTGCGCAAGAATGCCTGCCTCTTTGGTGGGATTTGGCGATCAAACTCTGCTGCAGTACCATTTTCAGCAATGCCTGCCATGACAACGTCCAGCTTATCCGACACCAATGTGTCGAAACTGCCACTCCATTCACCAATAATCCTGCTGATGCCCTTGGAGGGGATGGTCTTGTTGTGTCCATCTTCGTAACAGCAAGCGTCTGTATCCCGATGATTTTTTTGGCTATTTTGTTATCATGAAATAATTAGAATATAAATAGTACGTGTACGCGTACCATACAAAGATGGAAATCTTACTCGTCATGAACTGAACAAGTGCATACACTACATATACATATACATAACTACATAACTTACCACACAACAGCGATATGTTCTTTTGGGTCCAAATGACGAGGACGCTCGTCAAACACATGGTAGTAATGGCTATCAAGGTAGGTCCCCTTGTACTTCTCTTCGGTCCAGAAACCATCATTCCACTTGGTCGAATTGAAAATATCCCCAATGTACATGGAAGCGTCCTCGCCCATATTTTTTCGGAGAATGCCCAGAGCTAATTCATCAAATTTCTGCACCACCTTCAATTCGCAATTCGCAAACGGTTCATTGAGGTTCCCAAAGCCAGTCACAACATCCGTCATGTTATCCCTCGCAATCGCCGATGTGATTTCGTCCACAATCTGGAGCGTTCTCTGTACATTCTTGGACAAGACAACGTCACCCTCCTGGGCAATATCATTGTCGCCCAGACCCAATTTCATACGGAGCACCGTACTACTATAGTTGACAGCAGGATCGTCCATATCCCATCCATGACAGGTAGGATCCCCCCCCAGCAAATGCCCACTATTATCAAACCCATTCTGCGATCCGGGCGCCGTATGAATGTCCGGCCAAACTTCCAGCCCCTCCTCGCGGCACCACCCCACCAATCGCTGGAAGTAAAACCACCCCGGTCCCCCGGACACATACGGCTCCTCCTCCATGACATTTCCGGTGATCCAGTGTCCGAGCGGGACGCGCACATGCGTCGCTCCGTTCTCCTTGATCATAGCGATATCCTCCCTCGTGACGAAATTGTCGTAGTGGATGTCGAGGTATTGGCGAGCGAGGTCTTTGTCCTCGAACGCTTCGGTGAGGGTCCATTCGTCCACGGGGTAGGGGAGGATGGGGTGGCATTCTTTGAGGGCCTGCGCGTCCATGGGTTTGTAGAGGGGACTGGAGGTGGGTGGGGCATCTATTTGATTGGGGTAGAAGCGGAAGTCACCCTTGAGGTGGCATGTGGTGAGGGCGAAGAAGTAGGGTGTGATGAAGCGTTCTAGGAGGAGCCACCCTCCGATGTTCACGCCACGGATCCATGTTTTTTCTCCGTCAGTGTCGGACATGATTGATACTGTTTTCGATTTCCAATGTTAACAACTTGAATGTTGTGAGAAGTATTAATATGTATGATACTGCAGGTAAAAGATACTCTATGCGTCTATGTGAATTTTCATTGGGGAGTTTAGATTTTAGATGATTCATTGGTGGGGATTGGGGAGTTCGATTCATTTTTGGTGGGGGCGTTCAAACCAATTCAAACCACAAGAAGGTCAAACCAGCGGACGCGAATGGGCATCAATCCATCACAGAAGCACCGATTTTTTGTCATAAAATCAAGGTTTTGTACTGTTGTTTCAACGGGGTTAGATAATATCCCTCGATCCGTCAGGGATAACCTCCGCTGAAGCCCCTTTGAGTCCCGTAAAACTGTATTTTTACCAATTTTGGACACAAATGGACACAAATCTAAATCTATTTAGATGTAATTTATCTCTTTCGGAGACATCTTTGAAGACACAAACCTT
>Ga0209712_10002617_pt1 | contig 14735 bp, 13 predicted proteins | sample ArcOceMetagenome_FD_187443 | JGI IMG/M metagenome (GOLD analysis project Ga0209712, IMG submission 187443) | Marine eukaryotic phytoplankton communities from Arctic Ocean - Arctic Ocean - Greenland ARC118M Metagenome (SPAdes) (version 2) | ecosystem: Environmental > Aquatic > Marine > Oceanic...
TCTTCTAGTTGCTTGATTTGTCTGCTAAGTCCGGGCTGGGAGATAAATAACTTCTCTGCTGCTTTTCTAAAGTGAAGTTCTTCGGCTACGGCTAGAAAATACCTCAGATGACGGAGTTCTATTTGATTACTCATAGTTATCAAAAGTACAATTAAATGATATTGTTAGTTATTAAAAGGTTGTTGAACTTTGAGATATGTTTAAATTAGGAATAGATCATTTGACTGCAGGCTTGGCATTAGCTATAGCCAGAGGAGCAGAGGATATAGAAATCAGTGATGTAGCGCGTGAAAACGTAAAAGCATCAGAAGCCATAGTAGCTGAGATAGCCGCTGGAGATAGAACCGTATATGGTATAAATACAGGTTTCGGGCCGTTGTGCGATACCAAGATTTCTCCTAAGGATACCAAGGAATTACAACGTAAAATTTTACTCAGCCACTCCGTAGGGACTGGAGAGCCTATTTCCAAGGAATTGAGCAAGCTGATGCTTATACTTAAAGCACATGCGCTGTGCAAAGGATTTTCTGGAGTGTCAGAAGCGGTAGTGGACAGAATCGTTTTCCAAATCAAAAATGACATTATTCCTGTGGTTCCCAAACAAGGTTCTGTTGGTGCTAGTGGAGATTTAGCGCCATTGTCGCATTTATTCTTACCGCTATTAGGAGAAGGATATGTGTGGGGAGCTGAAGGCAGAATTCCAGCTGGAAATGTATTATCTAAAAGTGGATTAAAGCCTGTTAGCTTAGGAGCTAAAGATGGGTTGGCCTTGATAAACGGAACTCAGTTTATAGCCTCTCACGCCATTAAATTGGTAGAGAGAATGTACAAAGTGCTTTCTCATGCAGATATTTCTGCAGCCATGATGGTGGAAGGACTAAAAGGTTCTGAAATGCCTTTCAATGCTCAGTTGCATGAAACCAGACCGCACATCGGGAATGTACATGTGGCTTCTAGAGTTCGAGCTCTACTGAAGGATTCAGCAATAGTAGTTTCTCATAAAAACTGCGATAAAGTCCAAGACCCATATTCATTAAGGTGTGTTCCTCAGGTCCATGGAACGAGCAGAAATGCTTGGCTTCACTTGAAAGAAACACTAGAAGTAGAAATTAATTCAGTAACAGATAACCCGATAGTTTTTTCTACAGATTTAACGATAAGCGGAGGAAATTTTCATGGCCAGCCTATGGCTCTGCCTATTGATTATGCTGGTCTAGCTTGTTCAGAGATAGGGAATATCTCAGACCGAAGAGCCTATTTAGCTCTAGAAGGAAAGTATGAGGGAACTCCTAGGTTGCTAATGGAAGGCACGGGAATGGATTCTGGGTTTATGATACTGCAGTACACTACAGCAGCATTGGCTAGTGAGAATAAAGGATTGTGCTGGCCAGCTAGTGCAGACAGTATTCCTACCAGTATGGGCCAAGAAGACCATGTAAGTATGGGAAGCATCAGCGGCAGAAGAGCCAATGAAATCTGTGGAAACGTAGAGCAGATTCTGGCCATAGAATTAATGTTCGCAGCACAGGCCTATGATTTTAGAAAGAAGGATGGCTTAAAAGGAAGCAGTGTGATGGAAGAGTTACACTCAGAAATCCGTAAACATGTAGCTTTCGCCTCTGAAGACAGAATCTTCGGAGACGATATAGAAAAGATGGTGGCTTTAGTTAGAAGCGGAGAGTTACTTGAATTAACTAAGATGGTTAGAGATGAGAGTGCGTTTTCGGAGCTTTTTGAAACATTTTAAAAGAGTTTGGGGTTTGGAGTTCGGGGTTTGAAAAGAAATTAAAGATGGCGACTATTACAAAATTTGAAGACTTAAGAATTTGGCAGGAATCTAGAAAGGTTTGTCAGATGATTTTGGTTTTCATTCGAAAGCCAGAATTTTCTAAAGACTTCTCACTAAAGGACCAAATAAGACGATCTTCAGGTTCTTGCATGGACAACATTGCAGAAGGTTTTTCACGAGAAGGAAACAAAGAGTTTAAGAATTTTTTATCCATAGCCAAAGGCTCAATTGAAGAAACTAGAAGTCAATTGTACAGAGCACTAGATTCAGGTTATATAAGTCAATTTGAATTTGAAACATGTAATAACTGCTGTGACAAATTGAGTCGTCAAATAAATAGTTTTATGAGGTATTTAAAGGATTCAGATTATAAAGGAAACAAATTTAGTGAGCCACAAGAAGACTATGGAGTAAAGGATTCGTGAACTCCAAACCCCAAACTAAAATCATCATTGATAGTAGATATTAAGAAATTAGAGTAATGATAAACACAGAGATAAGTTTCCAAGACCAAATAAAAAAAGGAATCCCAACAGAACTTCCTGCCATAAAAGAAATTCCTAGCACTGCTAACCGAGCGCCTAAGCGTAAGGATATCTTGAGTGTAGACGAAAAGAAACTGGCCATTAGAAATGCGCTGCGCTATTTCCCTGCCAAATGGCATGTGGAATTGGCCGCTGAATTCAAGAAAGAATTAGAAGATTATGGCAGAATCTACATGTTTAGATTCAAGCCTGATTACGAAATAAAAGCACGACCTATCAGCGATTACCCGGCAGAAAGTCAGCAGGCGGCTGCTATTATGCTTATGATTCAAAATAACTTAGATCCTGCAGTGGCTCAGCATCCTTATGAGCTGATTACCTATGGTGGAAATGGAGCTGTGTTTCAGAACTGGGCACAGTACTTACTTACCCTGCAGTACTTGTCAGAAATGACTGAAGAGCAAACCCTTCATATGTATTCTGGTCATCCTATGGGATTATTTCCATCAGGAAAAGAGGCGCCTAGAGTAGTGGTGACCAATGGTATGATGATTCCGAATTACTCCAAGCCAGATGATTTAGAAAAATACAATGCGCTGGGAGTAACTCAGTATGGACAAATGACCGCTGGTTCTTACATGTACATAGGGCCGCAGGGGATAGTTCACGGCACTACTATTACGGTGATGAATGCTTTTCGTAAAAGGCTAAAGGAGGGAGAAACGCCTAAAGGTAAAATCTTCCTTACAGCTGGACTAGGTGGTATGAGTGGAGCACAACCTAAGGCTGGAAATATAGCAGAATGCATCACCATTTGCGCAGAGGTAAATGATGAGGCCTCGTCTAAACGTCATGAGCAGGGATGGGTAGACGAATTGATTTCAGACATGGATGAGCTGGTGAGCAGAACACGCGTTGCAATGCAAAACCAAGAAGTAGTATCCATAGCCTACCAGGGAAACGTGGTAGATATCTGGGAGCGATTCTACGAAGAAGAAATTTTCATTCACCTAGGTTCAGATCAAACTTCATTGCACAATCCATGGAGTGGAGGATATTATCCAGCAGGTATAGCTTATGAAGAAGCTACTTTACTTATAAAAGACAATCCTTCCAAGTTTGAAGAGTTGGTAAAAGAATCACTAAGAAGGCATGCCGCAGCAGTAAACAAGCACACAGAAAGAGGAACGTATTTCTTCGATTACGGAAATGCATTTCTACTGGAGTCGGGCAGAGCAGGAGGTAACGTAATGGCCGAAAACGGCATAGATTTTAAGTATCCTTCTTATGTTCAGGATATTCTAGGGCCCATGTGTTTTGATTATGGTTTTGGACCATTCCGCTGGGTGTGCGCCTCAGGTCTTCCAGAAGATTTAGACAAGACAGATGATATAGCTCTACGTGTAATGAGAGAGATAAAACCTACTGCTCCAGCTGAAATTCAGCAGCAGATGCAGGACAATATCCAGTGGATAGAAGACGCCAAAAAGAACAAACTAGTAGTAGGCTCACAGGCCAGAATATTATATGCAGATGCTGAAGGAAGAGCCAAGATAGCAGAAGAGTTCAATAAAGCCGTAAACTCAGGAGAGCTAAAAGCAGCTGTAATTCTAGGGAGAGACCACCACGATGTTTCTGGAACAGACTCACCATTCCGTGAGACCAGTAACATCTATGACGGTTCTAAGTTCACTGCAGATATGGCCATCCATAATGTGATAGGAGATAGCTTTAGAGGAGCTACTTGGGTTTCTATTCATAACGGAGGAGGAGTAGGCTGGGGAGAAGTAATGAACGGAGGTTTTGGTATGCTACTAGACGGAAGTGCAGAAGCAGAAGCCCGACTAAAAAACATGCTCTTCTACGATGTAAACAACGGAATAGCCAGAAGAAGTTGGGCTAGAAATGAAGAAGCCCTTTTCGCCATTAAACGCGAGATGGAGAGAACTCCAGGGTTGAAGGTCACTGTGGCTCAGATTGTGGATGATTCTATTATGGATAGTTTATAGTTTGTGATTTGATGTTGGGGATTGTGCTGCAGGGATTATTTAGGCTAGGGTTTAAGTGAACTCTATACTGTTAAACGCAGCCATATTTTCTCAAGTAACTTCCTGCAGTTGAGAGAGCTTAATTTGTACATGCCTTAGAGATACTTTTCTAATCTTCAGTGCATCTTTAGAGTACCTTTCCACCGATTATTAATCCATTTGTTTTGAAAAAATTCACAGAATTAGGTGTTAGCCCAGACTTTGTAAAAGGACTCGCTGATTTAGATATTTACGAACCTACTGATATTCAGAAGAGGGTGATTCCGCTTCTATTGTCTGGGGCTACAGATATGGTAGCGCAAGCACAAACAGGGACAGGTAAAACAGCAGCTTACGGTCTTCCTCTGTTAGAGAAAATGGATCCTGAAATTAAAATAGTACAGGGATTAATACTATGTCCTACGCGTGAACTGGCTAAACAGGTAGCCAAACAGTTGTTTAAATTCACCAAGTATTCTGCTAAAATTTTCACAGAAGCTGTTTATGGGGGAGAGCAGATTGACCGTCAGATTAGCGCATTGCACCGCCCAACGCATATTGTAGTGGCTACGCCAGGCCGATTGATTGATTTAGTAAGACGAAAAGCGGTTGATTTAAGAAAGGTTAAGACTGTGATATTAGATGAGGCAGACGAAATGCTGAGCATGGGCTTTAAAGAGGAGTTAGATGAAATCTTGGGATTTCTTCCAGCTATCGAAAACAAATGGCTGTTTTCAGCAACTATGCCGCAAGGAATTCAACAAATCATTTCGAAGCACCTGGCCAAAGATGCTGAACGTATTGAAGTAAGGAGAGAGGATACCGTCAATAAAAATATTTCACATCAATATCAGACATGCCTTGATTCAGAAAAGCTGTATGCGTTGCAAAAATTCTTGAAATCAGAAGATCAAAACCGAGGAGTAATCTTTTGTAGAACAAAAGCTGCCACTAAAAAGCTAACCCTACAACTGATCGCAAAGAATATAGCCACAGATGCTATTCATGGTGATTTAATGCAGAAAGAACGCGATAAGGTAATGCGCGCATTTAAAAATGAAACTATACGTGTTCTTGTAGCCACAGATGTAGCGGCACGTGGAATCGATATCTCAGATTTAACCTTCGTGGCACATTACCAATTGCCTGAAAGTGATGAGTACTATACGCACCGAAGTGGGCGGACAGCACGAGCGGGAAAACGAGGTATTTCTATGTGTTTTGTGAATAGTGCTGAGTCTAAGGTTCTGCGTAACTATGAGCGTACATTGGGCATCAAGTTTCGCCAAGTAAAATAGGACGTCCATCACCCTATGAGAGGTTAGTTTTATGGATTACAATTTATAAGTAGAATTAAAGAGAGAAGCTAGGCCTGTAGTTTTGAAGGAGAGATGCTCACACTGATTGTGCTCTTTATTTTGTGCCTAAGGCGCTTGACCCACAGATGAAAAAACATTCAGCAGGCTTTGGGGTGACCGCAGCAGCAGCAGCAGCAGCAGCAGCAATCGTTAAAGCTTACGTTTTATCTTATCTTTAGCTTTGTTGGTTTTCAATCTAGAAGTATATGGACAAAGTAATTTCAATTGATTTTTTCGCTTTAAGGATTGATGAGCCCATGGTATCACTTACCGACCTTCTGGTTAGTTTTCTTTGTCTTTTGTTTTTTTATAAAATGCATAAAAGACCAACCAAAAATTTATCATTCAGTTATTTCAAATATTATTTTTTGATTATGGGTTTGGCTACCCTTTTTGGAGGGTTATTAGGTCATGCGTTTCAGTACATGATCAGTGGTCGTTGGAAGCTTGTGGGTTGGGTGATTAGTATGGTTGCTATTATGCTTATCGAAAGAGGTGCTATAGAGCATGCTGGCATCCTCTTAAAAAAGAAATATCTTAAAGTGCTAAGAGTGGTGAATGTTATAGAGTTTGCCATTTTCTTGTTTTTCACCTTCTATACTTTAGACTTCTTTTACGTGCAGATTCACTCCGGGTATGGGTTAGTATTTATTGTTTTACCTATAGAGGTATTGCTATTGCTTAAAACCAAAAATGAGGCCAGCAGATACATTATAGCTGGAATTGGTTTTGCGGCCTTGTCTGCACTTACCTTTTCGTTAAAACTTTCTCTTCATGAATGGATGAATTACCTGGCTGTTAGCCATTTGTGGATGGCTATGGCTACGGTATTTATTTATTTAGGGGCAGTGAAAATTCAAGATAAAAACGATTAATTAGTTTCTCTAACCTATGGATTGATTGGCCAGCTTTAAATGATTTTAGACTAATATTACCAGCATGATATATTTATCTCATGAGGAGAGTCAAATTCATACGGTTACTAATTTTAAAGACCTTGTTTCTAAGCCTTTTCAAGGAGAAATCAATGCTATAGGTTACACTCGTCAGCTAGTAGGTGATTTTTCAGAGATTGTTAAAAAGGTTAGGCTCAATGAAAACATGGCAGAGCTTAACCATGAGGAGCTTATTGAATTACAGTTGAGTGAGCAGGGAGAGCTTGCTCGTGAGATTCTTTTAAATGATTTCAAGTTGTTGAAAGCCCATGGCGCATCTCCTGTTCTTAACCTTATCAAGTGTTATGAGAGAGATGATGCTTACCCATTTTTTCCTACCGATGTTTATTCTTTTCATGTGGATCGCTCGCCTGTACCTACAGATACTTTTTTATGCACTTACCATGGCGCGTCCAGTGAGATAGTGGCAAACTCACAGGCCAAACAAAAAGTGCTTATCCCAGAAATACGGTACGAGCTCAAAAAGTTATATGACGGAGGCGAGGAGGGTTTTGAATCATTTTTAAGTGAATACTTCTTTGATTTACACTACCGAGCAGAACCTAAAGCACGCCTTATAAGTTTAGGTATTGGTAACTTGTGGAGGTTGGCAGTTGATCACCCTCAAAGTAACGTCCTTCCATGCTTGCACCGTGCCCCAAAAGAAAAGTCTGGAGAAACCCGGTTAATGATGATCTGTTAAGCCCGGTATGAAAGCTTAAAACCAGAAGCCGCGAATACCAGAGTGATAAGGGAGTTTTATCGACTTAAAAGAGATTTTAAGTGAATATATTATACGTTAAATTTGAAGGATAATTTATGTGTTAATAAGCTCATTGTGCTTGTTCAATATGTTAGAAATAATAAAAACCATGAATCCTTTTCATCTCGCAATTCCAGTAAAAGACTTAGCTATTTGCAGAAAATTCTATAAAGAAGTATTAGGATGTTCTGAAGGAAGAAGTTCAGACCACTGGGTCGATTTTAATTTTTTCGGTCATCAACTTGTTATTCATCAAAAACCAAATCAAGTGAATGTTGACAAGCCAATTTCTAATTCCGTAGATGGACATGATGTGCCTGTTCCACATTTTGGAGTTGTTTTGGACTGGGATAAGTGGACTGAGTTGTCTGAGAATTTAAATTCAAAAAACATAGATTTTATAATAGAGCCCTATATACGTTTTGAAGGTCAAGTTGGAGAGCAGGGCACGATGTTCTTTTTAGATCCGGAAAATAATGCACTTGAGTTTAAGTCATTTAAAAATATAAACCAGCTTTTTGAGAAGTAGTGCTGTTAGTGCTTTTTTTTAAGATAAGAGCCATTTATGCTGAGTGAAAGAATATTTGCAATGCCGATAACTATTTTGAGTTTACTTTTTCATCGCTATAGTTCTGGAGTTGGAAGCTGATGAAGTATTTGAGCTAAATAATGCACGCTGTCTAACAATGCCTTAAATTGGAGAATTTTATTGACTGTACTGTCACTCTAGAAGAGTTAAACTATATAAATAAGCCATCTTACTCAAGAATACGGGTACATTTTTTGATTAAGATTGCACTAATATTAATAACATGAAACATCTACTTCTATCTCTGCTTGTTATGGTAATGACTATTCAAGCTCAAGCCCAAAAAGACAAAATTTCTTATAATAAGGATTCCGGTACCATTGAGGTTAATGGAGAAGCTCATGCTCAATTAATTAAAGAGAATGCTCCAGGCCAATTAGGGATTAACAAGAATTTTATTATCACAAATCTAGATGGGGAAGAATTGATTTATATGGTTTTTACTCAACAGGATATTTATGATGCACGGGGACAGAAAACTAAAACAGAATCTTACTATGTGATTAATTTTTTAGAAAGCGGAAAGTCTTCAAGAAAAAACGGAACATTGAGTGGTTCTGGTGCTGCAAAGCTTGTAGTGAAAAACAAGCTTATAATTAATGGTGAAATTAGCCCTGCAGCAGAAAAAAAGTTTCATCTAAAATATTAAGACGTGCTTTTATGTCTTGTGTATTACTTAGCGATAAAGCCTGCTGGTGATCTAGATGTGGTCGTTAATAACCTTGGGAATAGCTCTTTGTAATTGAATTTGTTGGTCAGTCAAGTATTCCTTTACACGGTTGGAAGTTCATGAATAATGGCCCCATCAAAAGTATTTAAGTAATAAAGGAGATAATCCCTAGTGCTTACGCTTTTGATCCTATGATATGCAAATAGTTACTTTTAGGTTAATTTGAAAAATGACAATCCGAGAAATATTAAATACAAACGAGCACAGACCTTGGGGAATGCCAACTGAGAAGTGGAGATTTTATCAAGAGTGGAATAATGCAATATTTCTTCATTGGCAAGTGGAATTATCAGAGTTGAAAAAATTTGTCCCAAAGGAACTTGAAATAGATCTTTTTGATGGTAAACCTTGGGTTTCGGTAGTTGCTTTTACAATGGAAAAAATAAGGCCAAAAAACCTACCTTCTTTTCCTCCTATTTCGAACTTTCATGAAATTAATATCAGAACTTATGTGAAATCAAAGGACAAAACTGGGGTGTATTTTTTGAGCATTGAAGGTGGAAAAAGAATATCCTGCAAAGTCGCGAAAGGAATGTCTGAGCTTCCATATAGATTTTCTCAAATTAAGCGTACTGAAAATAAATACGAGTCTAATAACTCGGTGTTTAATGACAAATTGAATGTTGAGTTTACTGTTGGAAAAGAAATTGCGGAGAAAACAGAATTGGAAAAATGGCTAACTGAAAGATATGCTCTTTTTCAAGACACAGAAAAGTGCATTAACGAATTTGAAATTCATCATTTGGAATGGATCGTTAATGAAATCACCTTGAAAAAATTGGAATTTATTTATCCGCGATTTAACACGCTAATTAAAAATGAACCAAGCCAAATTCAATACTCAAAAGGAGTAAAAGTAATTGCTTGGGGAAAAGATAAAAGAGAAAAAACTGGCTACAATAACTAAGCAGATGCCACACCGATATGCCTTCGCTAATCGATTGATCCGATTTTGGCATAATGGGGTATTCTCGCTGAGAGATTCTCGCTCTGATTAGGATAGTAATGTGAGGCAGTTCAGAGTTGACTACTGGTCCCTAGAATCAGGCCGTCAACGAACCGAGAAAACCTTTAATCAAATCAAAAAAAAGTGTAATTCGTTGGAAAATAAGCACTTTTGATTACAAAATGCTCCTTTTTGATAGCAAAACACCTGCTTTTTAACGTAGGCGTCCAGTTTTCATTGTTCTTAGGGTTTCATATAAAGCATTGTTTGTCAGAATGTTGTGTAATAATCTGTTTTATCGGTAAAGGAATGCAGGAAGCTAATCTGTAGGACAATCCCTAATAATCACCTGTTTAGATAAGATATGCTTAAGTTATTTAACTTGCCCTATTGAAAGTTGGCTATTTGTCCCTAGTGATTTAGATACTGTTTTATCCTGTATTTATAGTGCCATTTATAAGTCAAAAATATTCTATATGATTAGATCTAAAAAATGTTGAAAATCTTAATGATTGATTTAAGTTGTGACATAAAAGATAAAATCGAGAAACAATTTTGAGTGTGATGTTTTTTTTACGATTAACAATAACCTAAATCTAATGAAAAGAATAATTTCCATATCGGCAGCATTAATAATGACTTTAGGCGTATTTGCTCAAAGCCCAGAAAATCTGAGTTACCAATCCTTAGTAAGAGATGCAGAAAATGCATTGTTACGCAGCCAGGTTGTTGGTATGCAAATAAGCATATTACAAGGGTCGGTTTCTGGTGCATCAGTGTATGTAGAAACACAAACACCAAACACCAATCTTAATGGCTTGGTTAGTATAGAGATCGGTGAAGGAACAATTGTTTCGGGTGCGTTTAACTTAATAGACTGGAGTACAGGCCCCTATTTTATAAAAACAGAAACCGACCCTGCAGGCGGAACAAGCTACAGTATGTCGGGTACTAGCCAATTAATGAGTGTTCCTTACGCCTTAAAGGTAAAAGAAACTGCCAACGGAGCAGAAGAAAATGGGTCATATGGTACTGGTAGTGTCAGCATTGCGCAGACTTTAATTATTTCTGAAGACACTTTATTTATAAGTAGTGGGAACTATATTGTTTTGCCATCATCAACTCCTGACTTACAAATAGGTGATTTTCATCAAGGAGGTATTGTCTTTTCGTTAGATGGAAATGGTGGAGGTTTAATTGCAGCGACTTTTGACCAATCTACACTTGCAGAGTGGGGTTGTTTTGGAAAGGGGATTTCAGCAGCAGATGGAGTAGCTATTGGAACAGGTGCTCAAAACACAATTGATATAGAATTAGGATGTACACAATCAGGAACGGCTGCAGATATTTGTGCAAATCTAACTCTTGGTGGATACAGTGATTGGTTCCTGCCTTCAAAAGATGAATTAAATGAAATGCACCAAAATATAGGACAACGAAATGCTTTAGGTTTAGGAAATGTTGGCGGTTTTGCTAATAACTACTATTGGAGTTCTACCGAGAACGATACCAATATTGCGTGGTTAAAGTATTTCGGCAATGGCATCCAGTTTGGCACCAATAAGAGCAACACTTACTATGTGCGTGCTGTCCGCGCTTTTTAACAACTTAGTGCAGCGCTATCACGAACACCTTTAAAAAATAATTTATCAATCTAACTATTTTTTAGAATGGGTAAACTACATCGATGCGACCAGAAATTAGCTTGTTAATGGATGGGATTGAAAAACAAATTCCCGGTTGGCGATCTAGTCAACCCTAATGAGGGCAAAAAAAACCTACCTTTTTTCCTTCTATTTCGAACTTTCACGAAATTAATATCATAACTAAGCAGATGCCACACCGATATGCCTTCGCTAATCGATTGATCCGGTTTTGGCATTGGGGTGTTCGAGATGAGATGTTCTCGCTCTGGTTAGGGTAGTAATGTAGGCACCTACTTATTGACCGTAATATCAGGAAATAATAAAGGGTAATTCGATTAGTGAAGAGCTAAAGTGAAGGTAAGACTCCATTTAGACTTTTGATAATACTTATTTTAGCGTAAAATATACCAGTCAATCAAGAGATTACACAAAAACTAAAATTAAATCGATATTCCACCACCCTTTTGGTTTCAATAACTACGTGTTAGATGGAGAACATCTAAATTTACGAGCATGAAACAAAATATACATATCCTAACTTTATTCATTGCTCTGCTTTTTCTAAGCGAAAACAATGCAACAGCACAAATCAACACATACCCCGTCAACCAAACTGTTACCGTAATGTCTGGAGCATTTACTCTTGATTTAGACAGTGATAGCAATGATGATTATGCGTTTGAAATTTTCCAACTAGCTGGTGACTTACGAGCTGCTAGAGTAATTTCATTGGGAAACTCTCAAGTAATGGATGGCTCTACTTTTGGTTACCCTGATGCGCTGAGTTTAGACGATAATGTAACAGTGCCTTACAGTTCAGGAAATGCTGTTCTAGGAACTGACTTAGGAGGTGGTGGATTATTCACTGGTGCTGGCTTAAAGTACCTTGGGCTAAACCTAGATATCTCTGGAGAAAGTCATTTAGGATGGATTTCACTAGAAGTCTCAGCCACTAACGATACGATTGTTCTCCATGATATCGGCTATAATACCACACCAAGTGAGAATATTACAGCTGGACTAACATTCACCTCATCTGTATATGAAGCTAGTATTATTGATTTTGAAATCTACCCTAACCCGTGTGTAAATAAAGTTAGCATCGATTGGCCTAATTCAACTAGCGTAAATTATTCTATCACTGATTTAACAGGGAAGTTGATTTTAAGCGGTGCAATAATCAAGAGCATCGATTTGTCTGCTCTAGCCTCTGGTTCATACATCCTGAGTATTACAGAAGGGCAGAAGGTTGGTAGAAAGAAGTTTATTAAAGATTAAGCCCTTCTTTTGACAGAGAGTTACTCCTATTATAAAGTTAAGACGTGATTCTAACGCAGAGTTGGTTGAGCTAGCCGATAGGCTGAAAAGTTCCACACGGCTCTGTATGATCAAGTACCTAGAAAAACAAAACATGAAGTATTGTGGAATAGAATTAAAATCCAATGAGGCCAGAATTGTCAGTATTGAAGTTGATGAAACAGGCGAGTACAACTACATTTCTACTAAAACTAAAAAGATAAAATTGAACGACTCGAAATCTCAAGAGGCCACTAGATTTTTCAAGGAGGAATTCACTGCGTTTTTCCAAGACAATAATTTCGAGAAAATAGGAATTAAAGAAAGAATGAGAAAAGGGAAGTTTGCAGGTGGAGCTGATTCATTTAAAATGGAAGGAATAATTCAAACATTAGATTTCCCCATAGAAATACTGCATACTGCCACAGTTAAAGCAAAGATTAAGGACAAGAAATTAAAGACAGACGAAATAAACTCCTACCAAGAGGAAGCGCTGAAAGTGGCATTAAGTTTAATGTAAAGAATCAATTAAGAGAATTAGATTACGTCCACATGACCCTAAACGATCTTAACTTTCTTCAAAAGGATATGATTTAAACAAGCTTTGTTCAAATCACGCGCTCTCCTCTTCGAGATCAGGAGCGCTGTGCTGAGCTCTTGTCGAAGTGCCGAAACCACCGACTCCAATCCCACAAAAAAAACCAAACAGGGGTAAAAATACCCATCAGATAAGGGTATATATACCCCTGAAAATTGGGGTGTTTATATGTTGGTGGTTTATTTTTAGTTACTTAATATTGTATCAATAGCTTAGCTAGGCGTTTTAGAGAATTTGAATTTTTAGAGGTTTTTTGAAAATTCAGAAAGAAAGGGTAGATCATGATTCCTAGTCTTGGTGGATAAACGCCACTTGGTGACAATTGAAGTATAATAGGTTACGCTTCTTTTTATCAGATAGTTATGTGCTATATTTGTTCGAAATAGAAAATGTGTGTATATGCTATAGCACATATTCGCTCGTTAGGTGCAAGCTAAAAAAAAAGCCCACCGCACAAAACAAAGAGTGCCGAAAAAGGCACACATTGTTTTTCTTCCAACACTGCTTCTTATAATACAATGAATATATTGATTATAATTCAATGACTTTCGCTATCTTTCTGCCGAATTAAAACAAGGTTTAAAATGAACCGAATAAAGGAAGTTCTAAAAGACAAAGGAATTAGTCAAACTTGGCTTGCTGAAAAAATGGACAAAAGTTATCCGACCATTAACGAATATGCAAGAAACAAGAGACAACCAAGTTTAGAAGATTTATACAAAATTGCGGAAATACTTCAAGTCAACGCAAAAGACTTATTAGTAGATAGCGAAAATAATAATGGGAAATAAGATGAGCAAAGAACAAAAAACAACTGGCAACATACAACCACCAAACAAGGATTTGGAAATACTAAAGAAAAACTTCCCAAACTGTTTTGACAAAAGTGGTAACCTTGATTTTAATAAATTTAAAAAGCAACTTTCTAAAAACGAAATAAACTTTTCAAAAGAAAGTTACGGAATGGATTGGCTTGGAAAATCTTATGCTCGTTTATTAGCCACAGACGAAACCACTACGCTTTTAAAAGAAGATGAAATTTTTAACCAAAAAGAAGAAAATAAAAACTCTGAAAACTTACTCATAAAAGGTGACAATTTAGAAGTGCTAAAGCACTTATCAAATGCTTATTATGAGAAAATAAAAATGATATACATTGACCCACCTTACAACACAGGTAGTGATGGTTTTGTATATGCAGATGATAGAAAATTTACTGTAGAAGAATTACAAGATTTAGCAGGAATTAGTGAAGAACGAGCCAAACAAATATTAGACTTTACGGAAAGTAATAGCAACTCGCATTCTGCTTGGTTAACTTTTATGTACCCAAGACTATATATTGCAAAACAATTACTTAAAGAAGATGGCGTAATTTTTATTTCTATTGATGATAATGAAGTAACACAATTACGAATGCTAATGGATGAAGTTTTTGGAGAGGAAAATTTTGAAGCAAATATAATTCCGATAGTAAACCCAGGAGGTAGAGATTATAAACAAGTAGCTGTAACAAATGAGTACATTTTAGTTTACTCTAAAACTGAAGAGTTAGAAATTAATGAATTACAAA
>Ga0209712_10002621_pt1 | contig 14722 bp, 16 predicted proteins | sample ArcOceMetagenome_FD_187443 | JGI IMG/M metagenome (GOLD analysis project Ga0209712, IMG submission 187443) | Marine eukaryotic phytoplankton communities from Arctic Ocean - Arctic Ocean - Greenland ARC118M Metagenome (SPAdes) (version 2) | ecosystem: Environmental > Aquatic > Marine > Oceanic...
CTCTTTCACCTTTGTCATATGCGCGCCACATTGAACCTGTAATATATTGACGACAAATTGCTTCGATCATCACAGGTTTCGCTTTTTGAACTATCCATACAAAAGGGTGTGGAATATCGAGTATATGACTGTCTGCTAAGCCTTGTTGCTTAAATAACTTGAACCAGTGATTAGAAATAGCATTCAGAGCAGCACCTTTGCCAGGCACACCTGACATGCCACCTTCACCGTGCCAGATACAATCAAAGGCCGAGATACGATCGCTGATAACCATAATAGCTAATGGTGTATCAGAAGGCACAGGATAGGCTTTTTCTTCAATTAAGCGACGACTGTCTTGCTTGGTTAGCCAATAAACAGAACGCACCTTGCCAGTATGTACCGGTAGATCAGTACGAATAGGCAAGTCATTATTAATCGATAAGATTGAATCCGCAATCGACATACTGTGCCAACTCCTTAATGTGAAGAATATACAAAATTTTAATAATGCTTATTATTAATATATTCTCTCCTGGTCGCGTTAACAACCAGAAGGAAATGACTTATATATCTAGATCGTCAGCCGACATGGTTTTTGAAAATGCGGGGTACAAATCTGTCAATTTATTAACCAAAAATGGTTTACTCTCATTATCTAATAACGTGATGGAGGTTTTTTCACCTACACTTACTACTTTGATACGGTATTCTTGGGTGTCTAACTTCATCTCATTTTTATCACTAGACCAGATGTTACTCCACCAACCGTCTTCGGTACCATTGTATTTAACAAATAATAACCCGTTAGACTTATCATAGTCTTTTACATCAAAACCTAATTTTCTCAACACAAGTAATAACCTAGGCCAAGTAATCTCATAGTCGGCGTCAACTACAAAAGCAGGCTCGCCATTACTATCAAACCCTAACTCCATCTGCAAACCTTCACGAATTTGACGAAAACGTTTGACGCTAGCAACTTTTGTCTCAAACTCATAGTTCTTAACTACTCTATTTAAAACGTCAACTTCGTTACGTCTCTTATCTCTAACCTTAGTTATCTCTGCAGTTTGAGTGTCCAACTTTTCCTTATAATCAACCAACTCAACAGTGAGACTTGCCGTTCTACCATGAGGTTTTTTATCTAAAGTAAATTCGAAACGTTGACCGATAGTGCGTTCTGATTTAGACCAGCTATACCATTTATTATTTTTACTTTCGTCAGTAACCACCCAGTCTGTGATTAAACGCTGGTTGTCTTTGTCAAAAATCTCAACACCAATACCTTCAGTTTCTAGAAATCGGATCAGAGAATTCCAAACTGCAGTGTCTAGAGGTAAGCTGTCATCCACCTGATCAAACCAAACCATGGCATTTTTCGAGCCTTCTTCTATGTGAGAACCTGCTACCACAGCTAATACCAATGAAGGCGACACCACACTCAAATCTTTGCCAACAGCATTTAAAGGTGCACTTTCACCCAATTCAGGTAATTTATAAGCATTATTAAATATAGGTGAGTCCACATCATCCGGAATATCTATTTTTTGACCCGGCTGTTCTTTGACATAATCAAATGAGCCACTGGCTACTTCTCTTTCTTCAAATGAACTGCAGGCACTAAACAAAGTGGCTGCTATCACACCCATTACTTGAATTTTATAGGTCATGCTATCTCCTTAAGATAATACGCCAGAACTGCGCATGACTTGTTCGATATAATTTAGGCTAGCTAGTTCCGATTCAACTAAAGGTAATCGTAAAAAAGCTGAATTAGTCAGCCCCATTTTGTGTAACGCCCATTTGGGTAGCACAGGATTCGGTTCAATAAACAAAGCGCTGTGCAAGCCTGCAATTTGCTTATCTATTTTTTCTGCTAATTTGAAATCCTTTACCAAAGAAGCATTGCACATATCTGCCATTTGTTTAGGTACGATATTAGCGGTGACAGAAATCACCCCATGACCCCCGTTCGCAAGAAACTCGCACCCCGTTAGGTCATCACCACTTAGTAACAAAAAATCATCTGGAACAAGTTTCTGTGTTGCTTTTAAGCGTGCTATATCACCTGTGGCATCTTTTAGACCAACAATATTAGGGTGAGCAGCTAACTCTGCAACTGTCTCTGGCAACATGTCAGCGACAGTACGACTAGGCACATTGTATAACAGAACAGGTAAGTCAGTCGCATCCGCAATGGCAGTAAAGTGAGCAACCATGCCTTTTTGTTGTGGTTTATTGTAATAAGGCACAACGCTTAAAAATCCTTTAATACCAGTACCCGACATTTGTTCAGTCAAAAAGATGGCTTCTGAGGTAGAGTTCGCACCGCTACCCGCGATAACAGGTATTTTCCCCTGAGCATATTCGACAGTACGTCTTACCACTTCTATATGTTCAGAAAACGGTAAAGTCGCGGACTCCCCAGTAGTACCAACAGACACTATGCCGTGGGATCCGTTTTGAATGTGAAAATCAACAAGCGCCTTCAATGACGGATAGTCTATTTGTCCGTTATCGTACATTGGCGTAATCAGCGCCACAAAACTGCCAGTAAACATGTGCTCTCCCAAAATTTAGCGCCTTATGGTAAAGATCTGGCATCCTAAAAACAAGCATTGAATAGCTGATTTGATGGATTAGAATTGAAACTGGATCAACCCACCTACAATCATGTATGTTATAGGGAACTTGAAAGCAACGAATTGGTTAAAGATGACGCAACAATTAATCATTACTATATTGGGCTCAGACCAATTTGGTGTGTTAAGTAAATTGGCAGACACAGTTTCTGGGGTGGGATGTAATATTTTAGATAGTCGCCAAGCTGTTTATGGACAGGATTTTTCTCTCACTATGATTATCGAAGGTAGTCAAAGTGCTATCACCCAAGCCGAATGTTTACTACCGCAAACGTGTCAGAAGCACAATTTATTGTCTATGATGAAACGCACTAAAAAGCATTGTAAACAAAACCTCGAACACCTAGCGGATGTCATTATAGATGGAAAAAGTACACCTGGACTAATTGACCAAATTACTGATTTCTTCAAGCAACATAGTATCTCTGTCAGTGCTTTTAGATTAAAATTTTTGGATAATAACGAAAGTGACTCTACTAGCGATAATTACATGAAATGTAAGATGGTAATTTCTATTCCATATGAGCTTGAAGTTAAAAAAATTGAACATGCTCTTCAAGCACTATTAGAGCCATTAAACTTAGAGGCTTCAATCAAACAAAATCATTGATAATCTCGTAATATATTTATGCAACCTCAAAATAGCGGATTCAGCGAGTGCTTAAAGTGGCTTATTCAAATGACGATTTATAAACTTAAAGGTTTAAGTTAAACATAGCTAAGGCAGCGTTGAATACCCAAAATTAATTCCTTTTAAACCTGTCTATAAGCGAAAGGCTTAAGCACTCCAATCTTTTGTTGGGCGACCTTCAGTAATCGATACGCCTTGAATTAGAACACCCAAGTCATTTTGAAACCGGAATTTTGAGATCGTATGGATATACCCTTTCCATTAATAATTTAAGGTAATTTAATATGCAAATGCTCAAAGCGGGCGATATTGCTCCGCAATTTTCTCTACCAGATCAAAATAACCAAATGGTGTCGTTAAACGATTACATGGGTAAAAAAGTATTGCTTTATTTTTATCCTAAAGCCATGACACCGGGTTGTACTATACAGGCACAGGGTTTACGGGATAGCCAAGCATTGTTAGCTAAGTTAAACGTTGAGGTAATAGGTGTAAGCCCTGATGCCGTGAGAAGGTTGCCAAAATTTATAGAAAGAGAAAACCTTAACTTCACCCTGTTGTCGGATGAAGCTCATGTATTAGCAGATAAATTTGGTGTCTGGGGTTTAAAAAAATTTATGGGTAAAGAATACGACGGTATTCATCGTATTACATTTTTAATTAATGAAAACGGTAATATAGAACATGTCTTTAATAAATTCAAAACCAAAAATCACCATGAGGTAGTATTGGCATATCTGCAAGAGTAATTATCATTAAAAATAAGGGTCGTTTATCATAATTCGGCTCCATTTTTATTACATCAATCAACATAATTAAATGCTCAAACACAAAGGGTATCAAACCTCGGTCATGGACTCTTTTGGACTTGCCCATGCATTGACAACAGCTTTAACTAATGTAGCCAACGGAATAGCGAAGAATACCCCCCAAAATCCCCACAAGCCACCAAAGAACAACACTGCAATAATGATATATACAGGATGTAAACTCACCGCTTCTGAAAATAATATGGGAACTAATGCGTTCCCATCTAAAGCTTGAATAATGCCATAGGCAATCATTAAGTACCAAAAATCAGGTGTTAGCCCCCATTGAAACAAGGCAACTATAGCTACAGGAATGGTGACAACTGCTGCACCTATGTAGGGGATCAGTACTGAAAAACCGACTAAAACACTGAGTAATAAAGAATAACGTAGGTCCATAAACGTAAAAGTTATTGCCGATACTGTGCCAACAATTATAATTTCGATGACTTTACCACGAATATAATTAGCAATTTGCAGGTTCATTTCTGTGCCCACTTGTTTGATCAGCCGACGTTCGCTAGGTAGCAAAGAAGAGATGTTAGATACCAACATTTCCTTATCTTTAACCATAAAAAACACCATCAGCGGCACTAAAATCATGTAAATTAACAATGCGCCGACCCCGCCTAAGGAGCTAAATGATGCAGACAACAATTGTTCTGCCAAAACGACCACTTTTTCATTTATGCCGTCTAACACATCCTGAATTTGAGTAAGTTGCACAAGATCTGGATAGGTATCGGGTAGCTTTAATAACCACACCTGCCCTTTGTCCCATATCTGCGGCATTTCTTTGATCAAGTTAATACTTTGTTGGGCAACAACAGGTACTAGGCCCACAAAGGTTAAAATTGATACGCTGATAAAACCAAATAAAACTAACACGGTGGTATATGTTCGTGATAAACCTAACTTACAAAGTTGGACAACTGGCCAATCCAGCAAATATGCGATAACAGCTGCCACTATAACAGGCATTAAAATTCCGCCCCAGACCGCCAATAATAATGAACTAATAAGCAGTAGTAATAACAGCATCATTGAGTCGGGATCAGAAAATTTTCGATTATACCAACGTTCAAAAACGTTTAACATCTAGTGTCCTTGTATATTATTGAGCATCACACATCTATAAATTATTGGTGAGAATGGAAGTTCATCTACACGATGAGTTTCCATTATTGCACAACACCTGCTTGATAAAATAGAACTTAACTTAGATTATATAAATAAACAGGGGCTGCTTTTACAATTAGATTGGTTATGTTGTTTTCGCAGCATAGAACTATCTTGTAACTAAGAAAAAAGTTCTTAATTTAGGAAATGTTTTGGATTTTTTTAATTAGTGGCAAACAAACACTTTGAAAAAAAGACACCCTTACCTACGACTTTAATCAATGCTTGCTGAATAAAAAGTGGCAGATTTGCCATTATCCTAAAAAACTCTCACCAGCCTTTATTTTGAATACATAGTTTTTCCATTATCAATGAGAGACCTTAGGTGCTTATTAAAATTTTGATGCGGATTTTCTGTTCAAATAAACGAGTCTATTGAGTTTGTAACCCCTGATTAACACTCAAAAATTAAAAGGCCTTATCGCTATGACAATACATTATGAAGATCAGAAGGATATAGAATTACTTAAATATGCCCGTATACTAATAAAATAATTAATGTATCTACTGACAACATTATTATATGTTATTGAAAATAACGAGTAGATAATTTAAAAAAGCCTTATCCGATGGGTAACAATAAGAACAAAAAAACGGATTAATATATTAGGTAAGATTGAACTTATTGGTAGCTAATTGATCCATAACAAACGCGAGTATTTAAAAATACTGTCATGTAATGTAAACACAATTAAATTAGACGTAATCTATGATAAAACCTATTGCTAACATCGTTGTTTCTGCCTTGAGTATATTTATATTAGGCACGATGTCTGTTAGTGCAGTGAATGAAAAAAATAATTTACCCGAAATAGGCGTGGTGGCATCTAGCGCAATTAGCCTAGATAAAGAGGTATTAATTGGAGACGCGCTTATGCGTCAATTACGTGGTCAAGCCCCTGTTATTAACGATCCATTGTTAGATGAATATATTCAAGACATTGGTAATCGATTGGTAACACAAGCAGAAAACGTAAAATTCCCTTACAAATTTTTCATTCTTAATAGTCCAGACATCAATGCGTTCGCTTTTTTTGGCGGACATATAGGTATTCACACAGGGCTTATTTTTAATGCCAGAAACGAATCTGAATTAGCCTCTGTGTTGGCTCATGAAGTCAGCCACGTTACACAAAGACATATTGCACGTAGTATTGAAGCGAGACAAAAATCGTCACCTTTGCAAATTGCTAGTTTACTGGGTAGCATATTACTTGCAGTGGTGAGTCCGGAGGCTGCTATGGCGGCTTTATCTGTTAGTAATGCAGCTTCTGCACAATCTTCAATCAATTATACAAGACAAAATGAAAAGGAAGCCGACAGAGTGGGTATTGGTATATTAGCTCAAGCGGGATTTGATCCCAATGGTGCAAGTAGTTTCTTTGGTATATTGGCTGAAAAAAACCGTCTTAAATCTACCCCTCTCGCATTTTTACTCACTCATCCTTTACCTGAATCACGAATTGCCGATGCACGATCGCGCGCAGCCTCTTTTCGAACACGAAATATACCTGAAAGCATTAATTTTCACTTAGCTAAAACAAGAATTTTAGCGCGCTATTACGCTAATCCTAAACGTAATATCCAGTACTTTTCTGATATATTACAAAAACAAAGTTATGTTTTTAAACAAGCAGCTGAATATGGCTTAGCTTTATCTTATTTAGGTGACGAACAGTTTGAAGCCGCATTAAAATTAATAGATGCGCTGTTGGGGGAAAACCCAGATAATTTGTTTTATTTGGATACCTATACGGATATAGCTATAGAAATGAACCAACATAAAAAAGCTATTAACAGATTATCGGCACAAATTATCCATGCACCTTTTAACCGAGTGTTGACTTTAAACTTGGCAAATGTATTGATAAAATATAAAGATTTTGACCGAGCTATATCACTTCTAAAAGATTATCTACTCATTAATCCAGACAACATGCTGGCTTACAATCTGCTTTCAGATGCCTATCGTATTAGCGAGCAAAAGTTAGAAATGCATCAAGTAAAAGCTGAGTTGTATGCCCTAGTAGCATCTTATCCAAGAGCAATAGACGAATTACATACAGCCTATAATTATGCTGATGAACGTAAAATTGAGAAACAAAGGATAAGGGCTAGAATAGAACAATTCAGAATAGCGCAAGAGCGATTACAAGCCCTTTAACATGTTAATAGTATGCATTAGTTTTTCTGCACTTTGCTCGCCTTTCAATTGTTTTTGTACCTTACCATTGGCGTCAAGAATATAAGTCGTCGGTAAGGTATTAGGTGGTCGTTCCCATGGCATGAAATAAAGTCTATCTATAATGGGAAATTGAATGTCATATTTTTGCTGCAGTCCCAACAATTGTTTATTCCCCAAGGGATCAAAACTTATCGCGAAAATGTTTACATGATCATATTGTTGGTAGAAATGGTTTAACTCAGGCATTTCTCGCAAACAGGGCGCACACCATTCGGCAAAGTAATTAACAACAGTCCATCTTCCTTGTGAATTACTCCAACGATGCTCCTGTCCATCAAGTGAAGTAAAATCAACTTTCAACGTTTGCTGAGTCCATAAGCCTATTAACAAAGCAAAAGATGCAATCAATACAATAACAATTTTTTTCAAAATAATAGTGCCTAAAATATGGGTTACTCTCGTAACCAAGATAACAGGATGTAGAATACTACGTATATATATGATATTTCATTCTAAGTGAAAAAATTTATGTCTGAACTTAAAATATTACATAACCCTAGATGTTCAAAAAGTCGCCAAACCCTCAAATTACTGAATGAAAAAGGACTCAAGCCTCAAATTATCGAATATTTAAAAACACCCATCAGTAAACAAGAGTTGAAGTTTATCATTAACCAATTAGGCTTTTCCTCGCCAAGGCAGTTGATGAGAAAAGGTGAAGACGCTTACAAACAACAGAATTTAAATGACCTAACATTAACTGAGGACTTACTCATTAACGCAATGCTTAGTTCGCCAAAACTTATCGAACGACCTATCGTTATATTCAATGGCAGGGTTGCTATTGGTCGTCCCCCTGAATCTATTTTGGATATTTTATGAGCCAAACTTTGGATATATCATGAGTAAAATAGTACTAATTTTATATTATAGTCGTCATGGAGCTACTCAAGCTATGGCTAACAGCATCGCATTAGGAGTTGAAAAATCAGGGCTTGAGGCACGCCTTCGCTGTGTACCAGAAGTTAGCAACAATTTCAGCAGCATTCAGCATTCAGTTCCCAGTTCTGGCGATCCTTATGTGGTAAAACAAGACCTAGATGATTGTTGTGCATTGGCACTTGGCAGCCCCACTCGTTTCGGTAACATGGCAGCCCCTCTGAAATACTTTTTAGATGACACCAGCGCTCAATGGTTAGCAGGCACGTTAGAAGGTAAACCGGCTTGTGTTTTTACCTCTTCATCCAGTATGCATGGTGGGCAAGAGACTACCTTGCTTACTATGATGATCCCCTTGTTTCACCACGGTATGATATTATGTGGATTGCCCTATTCTAACCCAGAACTACACACCACATTATCTGGCGGGAGTCCTTACGGGGTGACACATTTAGCTCAAGGCGAGAACAAAAGCAAACTTACCCATGAAGAGCAGACACTGTGTGTCGAACAAGGCAGAAGGCTCGCTGCACTAGCAGAGAAATTGGGTAACTAATCTACATGCAAAACAAGCAACCTGTATAAGAGACAAAAAAATGACATTTAACAGCACTTTCTTTCGACGATTAACCTTAACCAGCTATTTACTTTTAATTGTTTGGTTAATGGTCTGGCATTTTATTTTAACAATAGATAAAACCACTTCAACGTTGTTTACTCTATTGTTTTGGTTATTGCCAATTTTATTACCGGCTAAAGGGCTGATACAAGGTAAACCTTACACTTATGCATGGGCCAATTTTATTGTAATGTATTATTTGTTGCATGGTCTAACCGCTGTATATGCGATTGAAGGTGAAAGGTTGTATGCTCTAGTCGAAATAATATTATGTACTTTATTATTCACAGGTTGTAGCTTTTATGCCCGTATTAGAGGACGTGAGCTTGGTTTAGGTATTCGCAAATTAAAAGAAGAACTGCTAGAAGAAAAACAAGCCTTCGAAGGCCTTAAAACTAAAGATCTAAAATAGACTTCACAAAGGGTATGGTGAGTTTTCTCTGCTGCTGCATTGATTGCTCATCGAGAATATCTAAAGATGCAATCAAGGCTGGCATATCTCGCTGCCAATGATTAACCAGATATTTGGCTACGTCTTTTGACATATTTAATCCTCGGTGTTGTGCCTTAACTATCAACGCTCTCTGGCGCTGCTCGTCAGTTAATGAATAGAGTTGAAAATTAATACCCCAAGACAGTCTAGATATAAGATCAGGCAACTCTAAGGATAGCAGTTGAGGAGGTTGGTTTCCTGTTATGACTAAGCAACTTTTGTTCTGTTCCTTCACCCTATTGATCAAATCAAATACAGCTATTTGCCAAGCACTTTCCCCCTGCAACTGTTCAATGTCGTCGAGGCAAATCAAACGATAATGCTCAAGCCCTAGAAGCACATCAGGTGACAGGTGTTGTTTTTCATTAAAGCTTAAGTATATGCATGTATCACCAGCTAACTCAGCTTGTTGGCAAGTTGCATACAACAAATGACTTTTACCCAAACCAGAATCTGAAAACAAGTATGTCAGCCAATTATTCACTTTTTTATTTTCAAGTTGGCTGAGTAGCTCGTTTAGATGGCTACATGCTTGGACGTTTTGACCGGAAATAAAGCTAGCAAAAGATTCGGTGTCTTTTAAGCCAATAGGCAATGAAAGTTGACGGTTTACTTGACCCAAAAGAATTCCAAACCAAGTATAGGTTGACCAAAATCATCAACAACCGGTCTAATTTTGCTGTCTAAGTTTAGAGCGTTGGTTAAATCATCAATGTCACCTAACAAATCCAATTCAAAGGTTGAGCGTGGACCTTGCTGCTGGATCAAAGTGACACCATTAACAATACTCATATTTTCTAAAGCTCCCAAAGCCAAGCTATAGTAAGTCAATGAGTCAATATTGTTAATAACGATTTGAACCTTCGTATCTGATCGATCAATTTGCGTTAAATCAATCGCATATTTTAACGATAACTGATCTGCCAAAGCATTGATTAACCCCTCTGCAATCATTAATGGATTATCACCTTGTACGTGCCCTGCTAATAACTCCCCTCCCTCAATCATGGTCCAGTCAGCAGACCATTTCAAATCCAGCTTTGCATTTGCTATGACGTTGTTTTGAGCCGAATCAGATACTTGATTATCATTAGGATAAATTCTCGCTGAAAGCACCGATGGAACTGAATAACGCTCACTAGCTTGAGATATTTGAGTATTAAATCCGCCCCAAATATCATATATTCCTAAGCTTTGTATATCATCAAGATCCCATACAGGAAACATTAGAGTAATCCCTCTTTGAGCAGCCCGTAAACTCAATTGTTGATAAATGTTTGCAAACTCTGTTGGCCTAGCAACTTTTCTCTGTGAATCATTAGACGACTTAATAGCCAACCAAATTAATGAGTCTGGCCGTCTTTTATCCCAAACAGGGAAACCAGCGCTTCGGATCACGTTCTTGACTCGCTGGGGATCAAAGCTTACAGCTAAATAAAGTTGTGAACCTTGCTTATCATAACTGTAGGACCTGACAAAACGTGTTGCTCTGGTGATAGTCTGCTTAATTTTTTGATCCATTAATAAATCGCTGTTACCTCGTACCTTAATCAAAACTTGTTTAAGGCCAAGACTAAAAGCATTATTTTGTGTTTGTTCTGACTGATCATCTACGGGGATCTTAGCATCGTACAAATCATTAATAACCGCTGCATTAACATTCTGCCAACTGGTTATCCATATGAGCAAAAAAGCTAATAGTACAGGGTGGGTTTTTATTGGCATCAGGGCCAACTCTCCTCAAAACATATCTCTACAGTGCATTGTCTTTTATTTAAGAACAAAATTCATCAATTGTTTATCAATCTACATACTCAAATCCTCTTAAAATGAAAATTCAGAGTTATTTGAGTATATCTGTCGTTGGTATTATTTGTGCAAGCTGCTAAAATCCTACCTCTTTTTTGCGGTCATACTGAGGAAAATACGTGAGCGATAAAAATTCATCACTAAGTTACAAAGATGCAGGGGTTGATATTGATGCAGGCAATCAACTAGTCGAAAGAATTAAATCGGTTGCGAAAAAAACTCACAGGCCTGAAGTCAGAGGTGGCTTGGGTGGTTTTGGTGCTCTATGCTCATTACCAGAAAAATATAAAAAACCATTACTCGTATCAGGTACTGATGGTGTAGGTACCAAACTCAGATTGGCGATGGACTTAAAACAACACAGTGGTATTGGTATAGATTTAGTCGCAATGTGTGTAAATGACCTAATAGTACAAGGCGCAGAGCCTTTGTTTTTCCTAGATTACTATGCCACTGGAAAGTTAAATATAGAAACAGCAACGGAGGTGGTAACTGGTATTGGAAAAGGTTGCGAATTATCGGGCTGTGCACTTATTGGCGGTGAAACGGCTGAAATGCCGGGTATGTATCATGGTGATGATTACGATGTAGCAGGATTTTGCGTAGGTGTAGTCGAAGCAGATGATGTGATTGATGGTTCACGTGTTGCACACGGAGATGCACTGATTGCCCTAGCCTCTTCTGGTCCTCATTCTAATGGTTATTCTTTAATACGTAAAATTTTAGAAGTATCCGGTAGTGATACAAGCGAAGTGTTGGAAGGTAAAGCTTTATCCGAACACTTACTTGAGCCTACCCGTATTTATGTCAAGAATGTATTGTCCTTACTAGAACAAATACAAGTTAATGCTATATCCCATATTACCGGTGGTGGATTTTGGGAAAATATCCCGAGAGTTTTACCACAGGGAACCAAAGCGGTAATCGATGGAAATAGTTGGCAATGGCCAGAAATTTTTAATTGGTTACAAGAAAAAGGTAATGTAACAACCCATGAAATGTACCGTACATTTAACTGTGGTGTGGGTTTAATGATTGCGTTACCCAGTGATAAAGCTGCTCAAGCGATTGATATTCTAAACAAACTTGGCGAAAACGCATGGCAGATTGGCCACATAGAAAATAGTGACGCCGTGCAACAGGTTGAGATAAATTAAGTGACGGAGCAAGAGCCGCAAAAGCCACAAAAGTCCATAGTTGTATTGGTCTCAGGAAATGGTTCGAACTTGCAAGCGATCATCGATGACATATCTCAGCTAAAAATCAATGCTAAAATCTCAGCTGTTATCGCCAATCAGGCTACAGCCTATGGATTAATTCGTGCTGAAAATGCTGGTATCCCGGCATTCTATATCGATCACAAAAGTTTCGCTAGCAGAGAGGAATATGATGCTCAAATGATTCGGTGTATAAATGAGTTCACTCCAAATCTCATTGTGTTAGCTGGTTTCATGCGCATTCTCACTTCAAGTTTTGTAGAAAGTTATTTAGGTAAAATGTTGAATATTCATCCATCTTTGCTGCCTAAGTATAAGGGGTTACATACACACCAAAGAGCAATTGATGCCGGGGATCAAGAACATGGTGCATCAGTGCACTTTGTGACACCAGAGTTAGATGGTGGGCCGGTAGTTTTGCAATCTAAGGTGCCTGTATTTGAACAACAAGATACACAAGAATTGGCAGAGAGAGTCCAACAACAAGAGCGTCAAATGTATCCTCTTGTGATTAAATGGTTTTGTGAAGATAGGCTTAAAATGGTCAATAACAAAGCAGTTTTGGACAATCAAATATTAGCTGAAGAGGGGTACGCAATTGAGTAAATTTATAATATTACTACCAATAACCTTACTTTTAGGGCTGACCTTTGGCGTAAACAAACGTGTTCATGCCGAAACCGAGCAGTTAATAGGTTTTGAGGCGCAATACACAGTCTATCGATTTGGTAGACGTTTAGGGAAAGCAAGCCTGAGCTTAAAGGCCGATAAGAATAATCTATACAGATTAGATTACTATTCTAAGGTCTCAGCCTTTTTTCTATCTGATATTCGTTCTGAAACGAGTTTTTTTTCGTTTGAAAATAATCAATTACAACCCTACACCTACGCATATAGCCGCAGCGGTACAGGTTCAAATAAAATGACCAGAATTAATTTTGATGCAGAGAAATCTACAGCTACTATCAATCAAGCACAACCAATAGATTGGTCAGGTCAACTAGATAACCAGCTTTATCGTTTAGATGTACAATTAAAATTGGCCTCTGGGAAGCGTGAATTCACCTATGATATTATTAACAATAGAGGGCAACTACGCCATTATGTATTGAAAGTAGTAGGAAAAGAACAACTCGATTTACCTTTTGGCATGATCGAAGGTATCAAGGTCAAAATTATACGAAAGAATTCGACGAGAGAAACAATTGCTTGGTTTTCACCGCAGCTAAATTATCAACTCGTTAAGTTAAAACAATTCAAAAATGGTGATGAACAAGGTGAAATTCGTTTGAAATACTTTAAGTCACAAAGCACACCTTAGAAACAAAAGCTGCCCCAAAAAAAACAACTCATCTATAATCATGTTGCTACGTTATCATTTAATTATGCAGTATCATTTAAAATATCTATCCAAGTCAAAACCATTAACTAATACATAAACTTAATTTTTACGTAGCTAAAATATACTGTTGAAACTTGGTCTGACCACTTTTATTGGAGTATTTATGCAAATCTTAATTTGGTTTTTATATGTAACAGCGACACTAGGTACGGTGAGCTATTTTAGAATGAAATTATTTAACGCCACTGTCGCTACTTTTGGCTTATTTCTACTCGGCAGTATTCTAGAGGTGATAGGTGGATTTAGTTGGGTTGTCTTCTTCATTGTGGCCCTGCCCCTTAATATTGAATCTTTTCGTAAACATTACATCAGTGAACCTATTCTAAAACTCTACAAAAAAATCATGCCTGAAATGTCGAGTACAGAAAAAGATGCTATTGATGCGGGCACCGTTTGGTGGGATGGCGAGATATTTAGTGGTAACCCAAATTGGCAAACACTGCATAATATCCCACAAGCTCGACTCACAACTGAGGAAAAAGCCTTCTTAGACGGGCCTGTAGAAGAAGTGTGCAGAATGTGTGATGACTGGGAAGTGACACACAAGAATGCAGATCTGTCTGCAGAAGTTTGGCAATATTTAAAAGACAATAAATTCTTTGCTATGATCATCAAAAAAGAATTTGGTGGCTTAGATTTTTCTGCTTATTGCCAATCTCGTGTACTCCAAAAACTATCCAGCGTGAGTGCAGTTTTATCCACAACAGTCGGTGTGCCTAATTCATTAGGACCTGGTGAGTTACTCCAGCACTATGGAACTGAAGCACAAAAAAACCATTATTTACCCAGATTAGCAGTGGGTGATGAAATTCCAT
>Ga0209712_10002624_pt1 | contig 14717 bp, 10 predicted proteins | sample ArcOceMetagenome_FD_187443 | JGI IMG/M metagenome (GOLD analysis project Ga0209712, IMG submission 187443) | Marine eukaryotic phytoplankton communities from Arctic Ocean - Arctic Ocean - Greenland ARC118M Metagenome (SPAdes) (version 2) | ecosystem: Environmental > Aquatic > Marine > Oceanic...
CAACCATTATTTATTGTTCGCACCAGATGGAAGAAGTAGAAAGGGTGGCTGACAATCTAATTATCCTTGAGAAGGGCCGATTAACTAATAACAGTGCTCCTGATGATTTTGTTGAAAGGATTACTAGCTGGATTGTTGATTTTAAAGGTCAAAATATTGAACGTAATCAAGTGTCTGGACTACTCAGTATGAAGTTAATTGACGGTCAATATCATTTAATGGTGGTCGATCAAAATCCAGTCGACTTTAGAGCTAATCTGACTAAATTAGGCGCTGAGGAGATCCATGCTACTGGGGTCACTTTAAATAGTGCTGTGAATGCATTTTTGTCTAAAAATCATAACGTGCCCAGCTAAATGCAGAGCGCTTTAAGAAAATCAATTGGAAATTACTATGTTTGAACTTGGTAAAAGTGAATTTATTCGTTATCAAAAATGGGCCATTTTAGTATGCGTTATCCTCTTAGGGACCTTTGGTTTTATTTCTAAAATCAAACCGTTTTTAGATCCTGTCAGTGAACAAACAGCGCTAATTTATTTGCTGTTTATTAGTGGCAGTTTTGCATTTGGCATTATTCAAATGGCGTTACACAAACGTGTAAATCATTGGACTTATTTAATTCATAGGCCAATTAAAACCAGCCATATTTACTTTGCTATTTGTTGTGCAGGCATTGCTATCATAGCTTTAGGCTTTGGTTTGCCATATTTAATAATGGTGACTGGTTTAGACACATTTGGAAGCACAATAGTAGATACAAGGCATTATCTTTACGTATTGTTTATAATTTTAACTTGTATTATGAGCTATCTAATTGGCAGTTTAGTGGTGCTTAATGCTAGTTGGGGTTCAGCCTTATTATTGATTATGCTGGTAGTGGTTCTAGCACCACAAGCAGATAATGATTTCACTCAGTTTTTTCCAGTGATTTTTATAATTGCAGTATTGCTCTACCTCAATGTTAAGAGCTTTAAACCAGACTTAAGTCGTCACCTTAATCAACCTCTTAGCCTTGTTCTTTTATCAGTACCCATGAGTTTTGCTTTATCTTTTTGTTTGATTTTGTCTTCCACTGTTTTTTATCATATTCCTAAGTTTATAGCGGGTAATCATCCTGATACCAACCCAGTTGAAGGTTCATATCGTTTCTTATGGGAATATGATGCCAAAGAGTTCCCTGCTTATATTTTAGAGAACATAGACACTGTATTAGCAAAACAAATGGTACAGCAAGCGAAGTTAGCTGATGAAGAGTGGATAGATGCAGATGTATGGACATTCCCTAGAAAGGGGCAATTCTACATTAATGATAAACAATATTCCCTCAAACACAGTGGTACAAATTCGGTGTGGCAGTTTTCCCATGATGAAATGTTATTAATTGGATTACATAAAACTACTGGTGAAACCATCGGCATTGTTGGAAGAAATGGTTTTATAGAAAATTCTTCCGAGGTAATGGATAACCAACGTTTTGAAAATGTGCCATTTTTACTCGGTGAAAAAAACTTCATGACTAAAACTCGTATATACCAAGTTAATTTTGATGAAAAGCTATTAGAAGTAAAATACCAGTTGCAAGATGGTGAGCACTTTATTGGTATCCCTCAGTTAAATGCACACTTTGTTGCAGTAGCAACAAATATCAATATTTTAATGTTCGATACAAGAACCTATAAAAATGAATACCTCAAACTAACACCTGATTACGTGGTACCTCATCCTGTTGCTACTAGATTTTTACATGGAGTAAAATCATACCGCTTAGCTGATGGCTACCTACTCACCTACTTTAATCAACACCACTTTGGTTATGACAAGCCCGGTGCTGAAGCTTATTATGTCAATCTAGCTGGTGAAATGACGTTGGTGGGTAGTCGACAGTTTACTATTTATTCACACCCAGCATGGATAAGGCATCTTCAATATCTGATATCTCCAGTCATTTTCGCTTCGCAAAATATTATGTTTCATATGCTTGAAAAAGAAGATACTAGCCATTTAGGGCTTTCAGAAATCCGTTCTATACAACATCCGACTGATGTCAATCTAATTGCTATTTTCTTACATTTTATCAGTGTCTTAGGTGCTATTTTGTTGAGCAGAAAACATAAGCTTTCTGCATCACAAATAGCCACATGGGTATCTTTGTGTGCTTTTTTAAGCTTACCGGCTCTGTGCAGTATGTTGTTGTTAACTCCTTGGAAGACTGAGAGGAATTCACTTTTAAAGAAATCCGCGGTAACCATTACAAAACCAAATTAAGTCATAATGGTGCACTCATTCTGGGTGCACACCAAAAATCTCTTAAGCAGGATGATCTATATGAATAATATAGCGATTAGTATCACTTCGCGTATATGTTTGTGCGCGAAAAATATGTGTTTATTGTTTCTTATTGGTACCTCAATCTCATTTGCTGATCAGTTAGATAATACGCTCAAGATAAGTGAGTTGAGACAAGCGTCCCCCTTAATAGAACGTAATATGTTTATGAAACGTGGGCCCATTAGACAAATCGGACTGTCTCCAGATGGGACTTACCTGTCATATGTGCTTAATAAAGCAAGTCGTTCAGAATTGTGGATTTTCGAAATCGAAAATACACAACATCGTAGACTCTTTATCAGTAAAGATATTGATGGTGTTTATTGGTCTGCGGATAGTCAGTTACTATTTATTCAGACTAATGCCGGCGTATCTGGGGTGTCGGTGACAGCGGGTAAAATCGCCAAACTCATTATTAACCTTGATGCTTCAAAAGATGAGTATTTTTATGGCGTTGATCATAGTCAAGATCAAGCTGTAATCGTCTCAATGAAGCAAGACAGAGGTATGCTCCATGAATTAATGAGAGTATTGAGTGATGGCTCAAAACAAGTTCTGCGTTCAGGTATCAAACGTTCTACAGATTATGTCATTGGGAATTCAGGAAATCTTATTGCAGTGGCTCAGTTTAACGATAAAGGTTTTGATTTAATAGATGTCAGAACTAGTCAAAATAAATTGATTAAACATTGTGAGTTTACAGATGATTGCTCGCTACATCATTTTAATGAAAATACCGATCAACTGTACTTAAAAGCTCGGTTTGATGAAGACCTAGCGTCACTTTACGCATTAAACATAAAAACTAAGATGCTGGAAATAATACATCAGGATCCAAAGGGCAAGTTTGATTTAAAAAAGGTGTATTACAAAAATGGCATTCCTAAACTGACTCAATATACCGATCATTTTATTAGCCAATACCCATTAGACGATGAGATAACGACAAACTTTGATAAAATCAGCGAATTAGTTCAGCACAAGAATAATCTTCAACCTGTTCTTTATGTTAAACCTGATAAGAAATTTAGACGTTGGCTTATATTCGATTATGGACTTACGAGCCAAGGTCATGACATCTATTTGTACAACACTAAAACCCAGATCTTGACCGAGCCTTTGAAAAGCTTGTTTAAAAGTAAAGAATTCGAAAATCAGTTCATTCAACCACAATTTATTTCTCAAAAAGTGCCAGTGGAATACCAAGTCAGCGACGGTATGTGGCAATTTGGCTATGTTACATTGCCTAATGGTATAAAAGCCAAGGATGCACCTCTTATTGTGGTTCCCCACGGTGGTCCATGGTCAAGAGTAACAGGTAATTACAGCAGCATTACTCAGTTATTAGCAAATAGAGGCTACGCCGTATTTCAACCAAATTTCAGATCATCTACTGGGATGGGCAGAAATTACGTTTTGTCAGCAAATAAAGATTTTGGTGATGGTAGGGTACAGCAGGATATTATTGATGGTTTGCAGTATGTATTATCAAGAGGAGTAGGGGACCCGCATAAACTTGCTATCTTCGGTCATTCATTTGGAGGCTTTTCAACCCTTGCTGCTCTAGCTTTTACACCAGACTTATTCAAGGTAGGGGTTGCTGGAGCAGCACCATCTGATCTTTCAAAATCGATAAAACAGCTAGCGGCAAACAAGCTCAACCATAAAGACAAAGTCAGGCAACAAAAGTTAATGACGTTGGCGGTTGACTTTAACGACCCACAAGATTTACAAAGATTAACGGCTCAATCACCTGATGCAAATTGGCAAACAGTTAAAAGGCCGCTGTATATGTTGGCTGGCGGTAAAGATGACAGGGTGGCTGTAACTGCAGTACGAGATTACGCGATTAGATTAGAGCAAGCTGACAAACCTATAAGTTTGCTGATTGATGAAGATGAAGGTCATGGCTTTAAAAAAGACATAGCTCTCGAAGCCTATGCCTATGTATTGGAGTATGCGTTAGCAACACATTTAGACGGACATTATCAACAACAAGTCAGCAATAACTTGAAGCGTTATTTGCAACGCAAAATGGTTATTGATACAAACAGATTGTTAGATTCCGTTCATTAAAATGTAACCAATCGCCTATAAAGGCGCTTGATTGCTTTCGTGTGCTACTTCGTGTCTTAAGGTCATGGCTATTAATATGATTGCGCAAACACAGCCACCAACTAACAGTATAAAGCCGCCGTCCCAACCAAAGTGGTCTACTGTGTAACCGAGTACAATGTTAGCCACTACAGCACCGCCTAAATAGCCAAATAACCCCGTTAAACCAGCTGCGGTACCCGCAGCTTTTTTAGGAACTAATTCTAATGCAAATAAACCAATCAACATCACTGGGCCGTAGATTAAAAAACCAATCGCCATAAGTGCAATAATATCTACAGTAGGGTTACCAGGTGGATTAAACCAATAAACCAACACAGCACCCAACACTAACACCATATATAAAATTGCAGGTGGCGCGCGACGGCCTTTAAACCAAGCGTCGCTTATATAGCCACATAATAAGGTACCGGGAATACCCGCCCATTCGTATAAGAAATAAGCCCAAGAACTTTTATTAAACGAAAAGTCTTTAACTTCATATAGGTAAGTGGGGGCCCAATCTAAAACGCCATAACGGATAAGGTAAACAAAAGCATTTGCCGCTGCGATAAACCAAAGCAATTTGTTGTTAAGCACATACTTTAGGAATATTTCTTTGGCGCTAAATTCTTGTTCGTGTGATTCATCATAATCTTTGGGATAATCGTTGCGGTGTGCTTCGATGGGAGGCAATCCGCATGACTGCGGTGTATCCCGTAGGGTAAAGAAGATAAATACGGCTATTATAGACGCGGCAAAAGCGGGTACATAAAAAATGCTGTGCCATTCATTAAACCAAGCCATGCCTAATATAGACAGAGGGCCGATTAAACCGCCACCAACGTTGTGGGCAATATTCCAAAAAGAAACCGTTTTACCCCTCTCGTTACCTGAAAACCAATGCACCATAGTACGGCCGCAAGCTGGCCAGCCCATGCCTTGAGCCCAACCGTTTAAAAACAACAAGATGAAAATCGAACCGATACTTTGAGTTGCCCACGAGGTAAACCCAAATATAAACATCACACCTGCGGAAATCAGCAGTCCGGTCATCAGAAAAAAGCGAGGGTTACTGCGGTCGGATACGCTGCCCATTAAAAACTTACTTAAACCATAGGCAATAGATACAGCTGATAGCGCTATACCTAACTCACCTTTGCTAAAACCTTGTTCTTCAATTAAAAAGGGCATGGCTAGAGAGAAGTTTTTACGTACTAAATAATAGCCCGCATAACCAACAAAAATACCGATAAACACTTGCCAGCGTAGATGTTTATAATCTTTGTCGACTTGGTCTTTTTGTTTTGATGGAAGATGTGGAGCGGGTTTGAAAATACCAAACATAAAAGCTTAACCTAATTGGGTTTTAGTAATTAAAACAGATATTTATCATCATATGTATTAATTATTTAATTTTAGTTTTTATTGATACTCAGTCTGTAACAAGTCATTTCGTTTAACTTGTGATTTGACAGATAAACCCCAGATTGAATTCATAGTCATATTTTGAGCAGGTATCATGGAAGTTATAGTTGAGTTATTGTCTACGTTTTTGCGAATGCTGATTATCGACTTTCTTGTATATACTGTATTTTACTGGGTAGGTTGGTCTGTTTGTAAGGTTCTCACTTTTTGCAGATATCCAAAAAAAACGGATCAATTAAATAGCAAAAACAGGAATACTCTAGTGCTTATTGTTGGTGTTACGGTAAGCCTAGGGTTATTTATATCATTTCTTTATTGGGGTTAGATTTACATGGTTTATTGTTAACATGAAAATCGCATATTTTGGTTACGATCCGTTATCTTCATGCTTAGATGTATTTTTGAAGCAGGGGCATCAATTTGAGGTTATTTACACTGGTGAAATCAGTATTTATTCGGATAAGGTTATTCAATTCGCTCAGAAAAACGATATAAATCTTTGTTTTAGCAAGCCAAGTATAATTAACATGCAAAATTTAGTTGAGCAAGGTGTAGAGTTATTTTACAGCGCTGAATACCCTTGGATGATACCTATTCCAGCTGATCTTAAATATGCAATCAATGTACATCCAACACTTTTACCCGAAGGAAGAGGTATGACACCTTTGCCGCATTTGATTTTAAAAAAATCAAGTTATGCTGGGATCACTATGCATAAACTCAGTAATGAGTTCGATACTGGCGATGTTCTGCTGCAAAAACCCATTTCGTTAGATGAGGATGAAACCTTTGATAGCCTGAGTGCTAAAATCTTCCAGCAAACCCCTGCCTTATTATTTACCTTGTTATCTGATCTTGATGATTATTATAAGAATAGCCAAGCACAAGGTGAGGGCAGTTGTTGGCCTGCAATTACATTAGGCCAACAAACTCTTGATTGGCAGCAACCAACTGTCCAGTTATTAACTACATTAAATGCATTTGGAAGTTTAGGTACTTATGCCTATATTGCGGGGAAAGCCTGCCTAATAACATCTTCATCAACTGCAAATGGTAGATGTTATCAACACGATTACCGTGCTGGGCAGGTATTAATAGACAATGGGCAACACATCACTGTTGCCACAATCGACGGCGAACTATGTTTTCTAAAAGAATCACTACTTTTGCAGTCTCTGAATTAAACCCCAACTTATTCAAAGGGGCCCTCACTTAGACTGCCTTTAGTTAGAAGAAAGGCTATCGAACCAAGTTCCGATAATTTTTCTTTCATTTTGTGTCATACCCGTTTTATTCATTAGAGGCATATCTTTGGTTATTACAGCACGTTGGTTGATAAGCGCCGCCCGTTGTTCAATTTGCTGCCATGTATCATACATTAAGCCTAAGGGTGCAATAACAAACATGTCATCTGTAGGTTGTGCTGAGTGACAATTTGCACAATGAGTTTGTATAACATCGAAGACTGCTTTTTGCTGTGTATTTAGGTCGATAGCAGGTGCCTGTATTTTCTCAGCGGTTGACGTGTCTATTTTAGGAGATACGGGCGTGGATACCCAACCAGCAATCAATATCATGCCAATCGCGCCTGTTATTAAGATAGATGGACGAGAAATACCGATATGTTTTAGGTTGAAGTAATGACGTATCCATGCTGAAACTATACCAATTGCCATCAATACCAGCCAAGCATTATGATGTTGGTAAGTCATAGGGTAATGGTTGCTGATCATAATAAATAGCAAGGGTAAAGTAAGATAGTTGTTGTGCACCGAACGTAATTTGGCTCCTAATCCCCAACTAGGATCAATCTCTGTTTTATTGGCAACAGCGTCAACCATTAGTCTCTGTGCAGGCATTATTTTGAAAAATACATTACCGGCCATGATGGTTCCGATTAACGCGCCTACATGCATAAATGCACCACGGCCGCTAAACCAGTGTGTCGCCAAATAACTTGCTGCTGCAATAAGTATCAGAAACATAATCGCAAACACTTGTGGGTATTTAGCTAACGGGCTGCGACAGGCTGCTTCATAAATAAATAATCCGCCAAAGATCAGTCCTAGCCCTCTACTTATTGCTTCGGTAGGAGTTAATTCCATCACAGAGCTATCAATCAAATAAATCGCAGCGCCGTGGTAATACACCAAACTGAGTAGCAGAAAACCGCTGATCCAGGTGGTATAGGCTTCCCACTTAAACCAATGGAGTTTTTCAGGTATAACTTCAGGGCCATATTCGTATTTAGCGACTTCGTAAAATCCACCGCCATGTACGGCCCATAAATCCCCTTTAATACCTTTTTGTTTTTTCCAATCGGGTGGGGTGCGTAAATTATTATCTAACCAGATAAAATAAAACGAAGCACCGATCCATGCTACGCCTGCGACAACATGGAACCAGCGAAGAAATAATGAAATCCAATCAAGCAACATTAATGTGCCCCTTTTAGTTGTGTATCCGCTTGGTAAACGGCTGTACCAGCTACATACGTAGCCATTATGGCTCTGTCATCAGCCAACATACTTAATGCAAAAATAATATCTTGTGGTGTGCGATTATTTTCAAAACGCAGCGCACTGAGTTCATCAAATTCAGGGTCAAGGATAACAAAATCTGCATCTGTACCAGGATTAAGGTTTCCAATTGCATTTTCTAGTCCTAATCCCACCGCTGCGCCTTGGGTCATCAAATACAACCCATGCATAGGATCCATTTGGTTACCTTTAAGCTGACAGATTTTGTAAGCTTCGCCCATGGTTTTTAACATACTAAAACTAGTGCCGCCGCCTACATCGGTAGCAAGCATAACGGGCACGTTTTGTTGCTCAGCTTTGGCTAAATCGAATAGACCACTGCCCAAAAATAGATTTGAAGTAGGACAAAAAGCGATGCTTGCTTGGGTTTCTTGTAAACGTTGCCACTCTGCTGGTTCTAAATGGATCCCGTGGCCAAACACTGCGCCTTTTCTAAGTAAGCCATAGTGATCATATACATCTAAGTAATTTTTTCGATCTGGGAACAACTCTTTCACCCAGGCTATTTCTTTATGATTTTCAGACAAGTGGGTTTGAATAAACACATCAGGGTATTGTTGAGCTAATTCACCCAAGGCATGTAATTGTTCAGCACTACTAGTCGGTGCAAAACGTGGCGTAATGGCGTATTTAAGTCGGCCATTGTTATGCCACTTTTCTATAAGTGCTGCACTGTCTCGCTGAGCACTTTGTGGAGTGTCTTGAAGCCAATCAGGGCAATGCCTGTCCATACACACTTTCCCGGCAATCAATAACATGTTGTGACTGGCAGATTCTTCAAAAAGGGCATCGGCAGCTTGTTTGTGTACCGACGAATATACCATACCAGTAGTGGTGCCATGGCGATGTAATTGCCTAACAAATATCTTGGCTATATGTCTGGCGTATTCGGGATCAGCAAATTTGCGTTCCACTGGAAAAGTGTAATCAGATAGCCAGTCAAGTAACTGTTCGCCGAAGCTGGCAAGCATTTCTGTTTGCGGAAAGTGTAAATGACTGTCAATAAAGCCGGGTAACAGAAGTTTGCCTGAATAATCATGAAAATTTGCTTCAGCGTATTGATTTATATGGCTTTTATATTCACCAATAAATTCAACCTTACTGTTACGCGTAACCATAAGTCCGTCTTCAAAGTATATGTAGTCCTGTTTAGGGCTATTACTTTGTTTGGGGAAATGTAATATCGACGCGCGATAAGCTTGGGTTGTCATAAATAGGGTTTCTCTATAACTGCAGTAATAATTGTCAATTAGCTGCCACGATAACTGCTAAAACCAAACGGTGAAATAAGCAATGGCACATGATAATGTCCACCGTTTTCAGTTAGCTCAAAATGTATATCTACAAATGGGTAAAATGAATCTTTATGGTGTGTTAATAGATAGTCTTTGGTAAAAAATCGTAAGCAATATTCACCGGCCTTAAAATCAAAATCTTGCCATTGATTGCAGCGACCATCGTTATCAGTCTGCCCATAAATAACTTGGCCATCTAGGGTGGTTAAGGCTAATTTCATATTGGCTGCGGGTTTACCCAATGTGGTATCTAATACATGGCTGGAAAGACTGATGTTCATGATGTTTGTATTCCTTTTTCTAGTTTCTTTTCTAATCCCTTCTCTAATCCTTTTTCTAGTCTAAGGAAGGTGATTTTAATTTGTTCAGCTGCTGCCAATTCAATCTCTGTCGCTGAATCATTTTTTAAACGTAAGTTCAAGGCTTGCAGCATGGTTCTAGCACTCAACCCACTGGCACAGATAATAAAAATAAAACCATGTTTATTTAAATATTCATGATTGGCAGCGGCTAAATTGTGTAAAGTTTGTTCGTCTGCATCTGCAGCACCTTGTTGTTCATTGCTGGCCATATTTTTAGTTGCTGCATACTTTTTACGTAAGCTACTCACGTCTCCTATCATTGGATGCGCTTCAAAGGCAATTAAGAAATCTGGGGTGGAGCATTGTTGCCAAATGTTTTCTGCTGCCCGTATAACACTATCAAAGTCAGCGAATGGTATGGCTTGTGCCATGCCTTTAAACCAATTTGGAGCGGCACAGCATTGGCTAAACCATTGCTCAGCATCAGTTATATTTAGGCTATTTAAAGCCTGCAATGACAAGATGTTTTGTTGGTTCATTCAGTTGTTACCAAAGAGTGTATAAGTTGCTTGTTGTCTAGCCAGGACTGCTTTTGTTGTGATTTGGTGTTTTTTTCAGGTTCTAGAAGCTGGATCAATTGTGCTGCCATTGATACGGCTACTTCGACTGGACGTTTACCTGGAATGTCTAACACACCAGCCGGCGAAATTAGTCGCTGGATATCTTGTTGCTGAAATTCTCGGTGGGTCAGTCTGGTTCTAAAACGCCTTGCCTTGGTATCTGAACCTATCATGCCGACAAAGCTTATATCTTCACGACACAGTGCTGCTTCTACTATGTCAAAGTCTACTTGGTGACTATGGGTCATAATCATCACCCAAGACCCACTAGGCAAATCATTAATTGTATCGGCTGGGTTTTCGCTTGCCACTAATTTTACGTTATTTGGTTGAGTTTGTTGGTCGATGTCATCGAGCATATCTTGGCGATTGTCTATCCAGCTTATTTGCAACGGTAGTTGCGCCAAAATGGGCACTAATGCTCTAGATACATGACCTGCGCCATATATAGCAATATGTTGGGTGTGCTGAGTAAACACTTCAAACAATACATTGGTAGCACCACCGCAACACTGGCCCAATTTACTCGAAAGGGGATAATGTTCTACTTTCTGTGTTGTAGTGTTACCAAGTAGCAAACTACGCCCTTGTTTAATGACTTCAAACTCAAGATGCCCACCGCCTATGGTGTCAAAAGTATTGTCGTCACACACCAGCATTTTAGTACCGCCATTTCTGGGAGTAGAGCCTGCAGTGGCTAGTAATGTAACTAACACATAACTTTTACCTTGCTGTTGGCATTGGTGTAATGCGTCAAACCAAGTTTTTGCTGCCAGGCTCATGTTTGTTTCTCCAGCCAATCTTGTGCTTGTTCAACCGCATTGAATACTTTTTCTGGCGTAGCAGGTGGATGTAACAAAGGATCTGTTTGATAATTTGTAATGCTTGATATCGCGTCTTTTAATGCACACCACACCGAATTAGCTAACATAAATGGTGGTTCGCCTACCGCTTTTGAATGATAGATACTGTCTTCGTCGTTTGCCCTTGGGTACAAGTCGACATTGAAAATTTCCGGAGTATCACCAATCGCAGGGATTTTATAGGTTGCGGCGTTATTGCTAACCAATTTTCCGCTATCGTCCCATAATAATTCTTCGCTAGTTAACCAGCCCATGCCTTGGATAAAGCCACCTTCAATTTGACCAATATCAATAGCAGGGTTCAGGCTTTTACCCACATCATGCAAAATATCAACACGGTCTACTTTGTATTCGCCCGTTAAAGTATCAATCGATACTTCGGAACAACTTGCGCCGTAAGCAAAATAAAAGAATGGTCTGCCGTTGCCTGTAGCCCGGTCGTATTTAAGCTTCGGTGTTTTGTAAAAACCCGAAGCCGACAACGAGATACGGCTCATATAAGCTTGTTGAATTAAGTCACTAAAGGCAATGCTGTGATCACCAACATTGATTTTTTGATTAACAAACTTAACATCATCTATATTAGCGTTTACTTGCACGGCATAAAACTCAGCAAGGCGTTGTTTGATAATCAAACAAGCATTTTGAGCAGCTTTGCCGTTTAAGTCTGTGCCGCTTGATGCTGCTGTAGGTGAGGTATTTGGGACTTTATCGGTGCGGGTTGATGTCACCTCGACATAAGATAAGGGCACACCAAATTCATTAGCCACTATTTGACCAATTTTGGTATGCAACCCTTGGCCCATTTCAGTGCCACCATGATTGATTTGCATACTGCCATCTGTATAGATATGTAATAACGCACCAGCTTGGTTAAGATGTTTGGCGGTAAATGAGATACCAAACTTCACCGGTGTTAAGGCCAAGCCCTTTTTGATGATAGGGCTATTTTTGTTAAACTCTGCTATTTGTTTACGGCGCAGCGGGTAATCACTTGATGCCTCTAATTTATCAATCAAATCAGCCAATAAATTGTGCTCGACCTGCATACCATATTGAGTGGTGTTTCTGCTGTCTTTGGCATACAAATTGAGTTTACGAATGTCTAAAGGATCTTTACCTAACTTTCGGGCAATTGCATCCATCATAGCTTCGGCAACTATCATGCCTTGCGGGCCACCAAAGCCACGGTAGGCAGTATGTGACACTTGATTGGTCCTACACCTATGTCCTTCCACATAACAATCAGCAAGAAAATAGCCATTGTCAGCATGAAACATAGCGCGATCTACAATGGCATCGGACAAGTCGGGTGAGTGACCACAATTGCCGTTTATCTCTATATGGGTTGCTTGGATTAAACCTTGATCATCAGTAGCTACTTTAAATCTATTCTCGAATGGATGGCGTTTACCGGTCGCCATCATATCTAACATGCGCGGCAGTCGAAGTTTGACTGCTACATTATTGCGGCTAGCAAATATTGCTGCTAAACATGCCCATTGTGCCGCTTGTGTTTCTTTACCGCCAAATCCGCCACCCATGCGACGCATATCAACTACTACCTTGTGTAGTTTAATATCTAATACTTCGGCAATCAGTTTTTGAACTTCGCTGGGATGTTGGCTAGAAGAGTAGACTAACATTCGGTCTTCTTCTTCTGGGATAGCCATAGACACTTGGCCTTCTAGATACATATGTTCTTGGCCACCGATGATCATTTCACCTTCAATATGAATCGGACTTTGCTCATAACTTTTTTGAAAATCACCGCGGCGCATAAAGTGTGGTGGTCGAACAAAGTTATCCTGTTCTTTGGCCTGTTTAACTGACAAACAAGCTTTAGTTGGTGAAATGACAATGTTGGCTTTTAATGTGGCTTGGCGAGCTAAGTTAACACTGGTCGCTAAGACCGCAAATATAGGTTGGCTATGATACAAAATTTCTGTGCCAGCTAATAAAGGGTCTCCAGGGAAGACCGGCCCAATGTCTTTATGACCAGGGATATCGTAGTCTGTGATCACGTCAATCACGCCCTCACTGGCCTTGACACGTGACAGGTCAATAGTCGTAATTATTCCGGTGGTCACGGAGCTAACGCCGACCGCTACATGATGAATGTTTGCAGCTTCTGGCATGTCATCTATGTAACGAGCTTTTCCACTTACCTGACGCTCTGCACTCTCATGTTTGTGTGATTTACCAGCGGCACCTTGAACTGTGGTTTCAAATGTAGGTTGGGCAATTAGTTTACGCATTACGTCCCCCCTCAGTTGATGCAGCAATGTGTACCACTCGGGTTTCGATTTTTTGTGCGCTCTGGTTTGTTTCTAACCAGAAACGTTTCCATAAATTAGTCAACATAGCGACTCGATAGGTTTTGCTTGCGCGAACATCATCTAACGGGGAAAATGCCTGTTTGAGGATATCACTGCCAATTTCAAAGGTATCCTTGCTTGACCATGTTTTACCCTTAAGTTTTTCGCTAAGTGCCGACACTGTGGCAGGAATAGCAGAAACACCACCAAATCCACAATCAAACTTGTATACTTTTCCTTCAATAACTTGTGCATTAAACACCGCACACACCGCTGAAATATCATCTTCATAACGTTTGGATATTTTATAGGCGCGAATAAGGCTGCTGCGATCAGTGAAGGGTATATATATTGCTTCTATCCATTCAGAAGCTTGCAATGCAGTCTTGCGGTAATCTAAAAAGAACTCAGTTGCAGCTATAGTTCTTTTTTGTAAGCCATTGTCCACGTGTATAACTGCATTAAGGGCAAGTAAAGCAGGCGGCATATCACCTATCGGGGATGCATTGGCAACGTTACCACCTAAACTGGCTTGATTTCGAATCGGCGTGGCGGCAAAACGCCATAAAAGTTCGGATAACTGTGGGAAATGTTTCAACAAACGTGATTCAATTTTACCAAAGGGTAGGGCGGCACCAATTAATAATCCATGCTCTTGTTCAACGAGTTGATTTAAATCTGGCATCGCGCCTAAGGCGATAAGCTTATCGAAGGATTTTAATTGTTGCGTGACTTGCAACGCTAAGTCAGTACTACCTGCAAATACGTTAGCTTGAGGATAATCGGCTTTGGCTGCTGCCAGTTCTTGTCTGGAGGTGGGCACCAGTAGATTGTCAGTGCTAATAACTTGATTCTTTATATCATTTAAACGATTAACTGTTTTGATTTCTGCTTGTTGAAATTTATCCGTTGGTTTGTTTTGGCAAGCA
>Ga0209712_10002631_pt1 | contig 14699 bp, 13 predicted proteins | sample ArcOceMetagenome_FD_187443 | JGI IMG/M metagenome (GOLD analysis project Ga0209712, IMG submission 187443) | Marine eukaryotic phytoplankton communities from Arctic Ocean - Arctic Ocean - Greenland ARC118M Metagenome (SPAdes) (version 2) | ecosystem: Environmental > Aquatic > Marine > Oceanic...
TAAGGTTAATAAATTGTAATTTTACGTTTGTTATATTTATCAGAAATAATAAGCCAATATAAGCTTAAAAGTTAACAAGGGAGTTTTTGAAACTAACCTAGCCGTTGTGTATTTAAAGTAGATAACATACACTCAAATTGAACTTTGAGTATAATTATTGACTAGGTCAAAAATGACAGATATGCCTCCTTTACAAAACAACAGAATAAGCTCTCCATTTAGTAAAACAAAGCAGCATGACCAAAAATACAAAACCATATTATCTGCAGCTTCAGAGCTGTTTAACGTTTATGGCATCCGCGGTACAACGCTAATTCAGATTGCTGACAAGCTCAATTTAACCAAAACCAGCCTATATTATTATGCAAAAAATAAAGAGGAATTGGTTCATCAATGTTACCTAAACACATGTATTGAGTTACAGGCCATGATAACCCATGCAAACAATACTGACGGTACAGCTATGCAAAAAATAGAGTGTTTATTGCGCTTAAATTTTGACTGCCTAAACGGCATTATTAATGGTACTCGTGGTCATCTAGCTGGTTTTACTGAAATATCTTCATTATCCATGTCACACAAAACGGAAATCTCTGACTTTATTCGTACATTTGTCGTACAAGTGATGGCGTTAATTGAGCAAGGTCAACAAGATGGCAGTATTCAAAACGTACATCCCGCAAAGACTGCAAGTGCATTATGGGGAGCGATATTCTGGTTACCCGTTTGGATACATTGCGTTGCAAACGACAGGCGAGAAGAGACTTATCAACAATGGCTATCTATCATCAAATATGGCTTAAATAATCAAAAAACATCATTAAGCTTTGCGACAAGCAATCGTGTCAAAGATCAATTGGCACCTGCGGGTTTTGATAGAGAACAACAAAACAAAATGAAGCAGGAGGCCTTCTATCGTGTAGGTTCAATATTTTTTAACCAGAAAGGATTTAAAGGTACTTCTCTAGATGAATTAGCCCAATCTCTGGGCGTAACTAAAGGTGCTTTTTACTATCACATCAAAAATAAGGATGATCTGCTAATTAAGTGTTTTGAACGCACCATCAATATTGAAAGTGATGTGTTGAAAGACTCTTTAGCACTAGACAATAATGGATTAGAAAAATTAGCCTATGCTGCACAGAAATTATTCAGAATTCAGGTAGGCGAACAAGGCCCTTTAATTCGATATGCAACAATGTGGTCTTTGGATATCGATAAAAGACAAGAAATGGAAATTACTACCAGCAAAATAAGAGACTTATTTGGCAACATCATCCAAATAGGTATTGATGATAAAAGCATTAAACAAGTTGACGTACTCGTAGCAGAAAATATTATTGTAGGTGCTGTTGAGTCGATACCTGACCTGGGTGAGCCTGTTAATGAGGACAATGTTGTAGGTGACTCAGTAGACTTCTTTCATATGTTTTTCAATGGCATTGCAACCTAACATAATTTTAAGTTCGTTAAACACGTAACAAAATCTCGTAGTACTACTGAGATAACTTAACCTCAGTGATCCAACGCTCTTTATTTGACTACTTTACTTCTTTTATCCCACCTATATATGACAAGGATAAAAATGGTCACATTGTGTTAACAAGGTTTACTGGTTATTCTAATCCAACAAAAATATCCAGAGATCTGACAATGAAGGTATTTATTACTAATGCTGCCGCACTTTTTTTTATGCTAAATCACGTTTTTGTAAGCGCCGAAACGAATGTGTTATTTATTGGAAATAGTTTTACCTATGGATATGGCTCTGCCACCAAATACTATCGTTCAGAGACGGTAACTGATCTAAACAATGAAGGTATTGGCGGAGTACCAGCACTGTTTAAGTCTTTCACTGAACAAGCGGGTCTTGATTATAATGTTTATCTTGAAACTAGGGCCGGCAGTGCACTCGACTTTCATTTAGAAAACAAACGGTCCGAAATTGGTACACAACCATGGGACCAAGTTGTGATGCATGGCTTTAGTACTTTGGATAGCAATAAGCCAGGTGACCCGGCACTGCTGGTTGAGACCACAATAAAAATGTCAACCTTCTTACAGCAACTGAATCCACAGGTTGAAGTGTTTCTTACTTCAACCTGGTCCCGCGCAGATTTGATTTATCAGGCTGACCGTCATTGGTCAGGCACATCTATAGAAAAAATGGCGTTAGACTTGCGTGCAGGATATGACAAAGCGGCAGCTGCTGCTTCGGCAGTTAAAGCCGTAAATGGTGTCGGTGAAGCGTGGACCCGCGCAATGGTATTAGGCATTGCCGATACTAATCCGTACGATGGTATCGAATTTGGAAAAATTAGTCTGTGGTCTTGGGATTATTACCATGCCAGCAACTATGGTTACTATCTTGAATCTTTAGTGGTGTTTGGTAATTTGACGGGTACAGATCCACGTTCACTGGGTGAAAACGAATGCTCAGGTTTCGAGCTTGGCATGTCACGACGTGAAATAAACATGCTACAACAGGCTGCCTTCGAACAGCTCGATAGCGAGAAAAAAGTGGAAGCATCGCCCTTAATATTAACTAAACCAATTTACCCAAAACATTGCGCCCTAAATAAATCAGAGTGACGAATATACCTTTTTTTAATGCAATTCATGGATACGAAGAATTTAGTCCGATAACTCTAGGCAATCTTTTAAACATTACACTTTTAGTACCTAATGTAGCTTATCAACGTTAAACAACTGTGTACTTCTTAAAAATAATGCAAGCACGTGTTGAAATTGAGGTCGGTGTCATTGTATTACTTGCCCTGAAATATACTTTCCTGCTGTTTGTTGCTTGTTAATAGTGTTGTGGGCATTAAGTTAGCACTTGAGCACAAAATCATGGAAAAACTTATGTTTCGTGTCTACAAAGTATGCTTTAAGAGTGAGAATAATGGTCACCATAGCCATTCGAAATAAATAATAATGTTACCTTATCGGGGTTAAAAACATCATACTAGTGAATGTATCCCATTTTTAGCAGTTGTATTTGAATCAATATCAACACAATGAAATTTGAGCGAATAAAAACAATTATTACGGGTCCCCGTTAGTTTTAGCAGACACCTTTTGCTAAAACTACTTTAACTAAACCTAGATATTATTGAGCCATAATGTGGTATTAAACGTAATAAAACTATCTAAAAAAGATCAAACTAAGGCACATAACTTATGAATAAACCTATGAAATTATTGACCACTCTGGGCCTGTTTGCTGGGATTGCAACTGTTGTATATATTGCAGGTGAATTAGCTTTATCTGGCTCACCTCTAGGTGCATTGGTTCCTATTGGATTGTTGCTGTTTATCGTTGTACTTTACATTAAGCTAAATGAAAAAAAAGATTGAATACTTATGTCTTAAATTTCTAGGCTGGTAAAACGGTTATTCTTTAACATTGTTAACTAAACTAAGTTATACCCGTATATCGTTACATTGATATATACCCAAATGATTTATATGTTGTACCACTGGTAGATTTTTTATCTCATTAGTCAAAGAGCAGCACTTTATCATTATTTTAAATAATTTAATGCCAATGGGTAATGACACTTAACACGTTTCAATACTCAACTAATTTTTTTGATTTTCGTACCGAATATACCTAGCTTATTAACTGCTACTTTAATTCAAAACACACATAAATAATGGTAAGATTTTTCCCATTTAAATAAGTAAAAATTTTACCATGTAAAATAATTGTAAATAATGTGAACCATTTCTAAACGGCAGTCGTATCCACGTGTCTACTAATAAGAAAATAAGTAGAAATATGATTTTTAATCCACAAAAAGAGAAATTGCATGATAACTAATAACATCTTTGATAAAGGAAAGGGCTTTTCGTTAAGTCTTGCTAGCTTTAAAGTGAAAACGGTTCTTACCTTATTGTTCTTATTTTTGCTTCCTACCTTTGCACATGCCGCGGCGAATCTCGCATCCGACGATTTTGTTGGTATTTCGTTCTGGTTAATATCTATGGCACTAATGGCGTCAACAGTCTTTTTCCTTTGGGAAACACAGGGAGTAACAGCAAAATGGAAGACATCGCTGGTTGTATCAGCGCTAGTAACTTTTATTGCCGCAGTTCACTATTTCTATATGCGTGATGTATGGGTTGCTACGCAATCAACACCTACAGTTTATCGCTACATTGATTGGTTACTGACAGTTCCATTATTAATGATTGAATTCTACCTCATTTTACGTGCTATCGGCGTTGCATCCTCAGGGATCTTTTGGCGCTTATTAATCGGTACACTAGTAATGCTTATACCCGGTTATATGGCTGAATCAGGTTACTTGAACATCACAGTAGGATTTGTTATTGGTATGGCCGGTTGGTTTTATATTCTTTATGAAATCTTTCTTGGTGAAGCAGGTAAAGCAGCCGAAGCAACTGCAAGTGATGCAGTAAAGTTTGCATACAAAGCGATGCGTTGGATTGTAACTGTAGGTTGGGCAATTTATCCAATTGGCTATGTCTTCGGTTATATGACTGGAAGTACTGACGGCGCTGCAAATCAAGAAGTATTAAACATAGTGTACAACTTAGCCGATTTAGTTAACAAAATCGCATTTGGTCTACTAATTTGGTACGCAGCAACTAGCGAAAGCCAAGCGGTAACAGAAAAATAAACTCGAATAATTAACTATAATAATTATTGTACCTTTGGGTTTGCAGTCTCGTTGAGGGATTGCAAACTCATTTACATATACGAGTAGTATTTATGACTCAAACTGAAGTAAATTTTCAACGTCAGTCCTCCTTCTTACTGCAGCATTGCGAAGAACTCATGCTTTTTCGATTGAAAGATAATGAACCTTCATGCTTTCATTTAGCAAGTGGTGGAAGTAGAACTCGTGCAAAATTATGTATCGAAGCCGGTTTAGCACTTCAACTACCAACAAAAACGATTGTTTCTTTGGCCTGTACTATAGAGTTACTTCACAATGCTTCACTTGTCCATGACGATTTACAAGACGAAGATATCACTCGTCGGGGGCGACAATCAGTGTGGAAGAAGTTTGGACCGTCTCACGCAGTTTGTGCTGGCGACGTAATGATTTCGGCAGCATTTGGCTCATTAGCAAGTGTGGAGAATTGTAGTTCACTGCCTTCTTTGTTAATTCAGACTCAAGAAGCTGTTTCGCTAACAGTAAGGGGTCAGACTAGAGACCTTGATGCTAAAACAACAATAACTGAACACGAGTACGAAAATATAGCGGCCATGAAGTCAGGTCCGTTAATACAACTAACATTATCACTGCCACTTATCGCTGCTGGTTATGATGACCAAGTCAAAATAGTCAATAATGCACTTAACAAGTTCTCAACTGCTTATCAGATCCTTGACGATCTAGACGACTGGCAACAAGACCTGCAAAGGGAACAACTTAATCTAGTGAATTTATTGGTACCCCGTTACTCACTGCAAGAGTCTTTAAATATTGCTCGAAATCGCGTCAATTATTTATTAAATCTTTGCCAAAAAGAACTCAGCGCACTTCCTTCAAACTGTGCAGCATCTGTGATAAATGCCACTAACAACCTGTTAGCAAAAGCTAAGGTAGACTTAAATGAATAAAGCCGTTGTTATCGGAGCTGGATTTGGTGGAATAGCCTCTGCACTTCGTCTAAGAGCTAAAGGTTATGAGGTTGTGATTATTGATCAACGTGAGAAACTCGGAGGCCGTGCTCAACAATTTAATAAAGAAGGTTTTATTTTTGATGCAGGGCCAACGGTGGTCACGGCTCCTTTTTTATTTGAAGAACTATTTTCGCTATTTAATAAAGAAATGAAGGACTACATAGAGCTAGTCCCAGTGGAGCCTTGGTACCGTTTTGTCTATCCGGACGGAAGTCATTTTGACTACGGAGGCACCATAGAGGAGACGTTAGCTCGAATAGCTGAAATTGAGCCTGATGATCAAGCTGGATATCGTTCACTCCTAGCGCAATCTGAAGCCATATTTGATGTTGGATTTACTCAATTATCAGATAAACCTTTTCACAAATTTTCTACCATGATTGCTCAGATACCAGCACTTATTCGCCTCAAGTGCTATCGCACTGTCTGGCAAATGGTTTGTGCTCATTTAAAAAGTGATAAATTGCGTCAAGCATTTTCAATTCAGCCCTTATTAGTAGGCGGAAATCCATTTGCGACAACCAGTATTTATAGTCTTATTCACTATTTAGAACGCAAGTGGGGAGTTCATTTTGCAATGGGAGGCACTGGTGCTCTCGTTAATGGGTTAGCTAAACTTATGAAGGAACAAGGCATTCAAATTCAGCTCAACACCAAAGTGTCTAAATTAAGTATCCATGAAAATCGTATTACTGAAGTACACACCGACACCGGCTCTTTTTCATGTGACAAACTGGTATCCAACATAGATCCCAAGTATCTGTATCAGAATCTTATACCAAGTCAGAATCAAACTATTAGTGCAAAAATTAAAACCAAACACGCCAAATTATCGATGGGGCTTTTTGTTTTACATTTTGGCACAACAAAACAATACTCAGACATAGTGCATCACACAATTTGGTTAGGAAAACGTTACAAGGCGCTTTTGAGCGATATTTTTGATAAAAAAGTATTAGCTGATGATTTTTCTTTATATCTTCATCGGCCCACAGCGACTGACCCAAGCATGGCTCCCGAAGGATGTGACTCCTTCTACGTACTGGCGCCCGTTCCCAATAATTTGTCAGGAATAGACTGGGCTGAACAAGAAAAAGATTATGGGGACAAAATTATCGAGGCATTAGAAAAAACAATTATGCCTGAACTTTCTTCACATATAGTGCACCGTTTTGCCAAAACACCAAAAGACTTCGAACAAGACTACTGCAGTGTCGAAGGAAGCGGATTTTCAATCGCTCCAACTTTTCAGCAGTCAGCTTGGTTTCGATTTCATAATAAAGCTGAAGGCCCAGAAAACTTATATTTATGTGGTGCCGGTACACACCCCGGGGCAGGCTTGCCCGGTGTACTATCTTCAGCAAAAGTGATTGATCAACTTATTTTTAAAGTTCAAACTTAAAAGATGAATAATGACCCAACAGAGCTGCTGAAAAAGCATGGTAAGACATTTAATTTTGCACGTTTGTTTTTAGGCTCAAAGACAGGTCTTGCCGCTGCACGTTTGTATCAATTTTGTCGAATAGTCGACGATATTGCTGATGAAAGTCCTGACCCTGAAATTGCCAAAATAAAACTTGATGAATTGAAGGAGTCGATAGCACAAAACATAGCAGACCATCCTGTAGTAGAAGACTTCCTTAGGTTATGTGAAGAATATCAAATCGAGAGAAAACACGGTATTACGCTGATTGATGGCGTTAGTCAGGATCTTAACCTTGTTGCTTTACCTTCTCCAGAAGCATTAATTCAATATGCATACCGAGTGGCAGGTGTAGTGGGTTTGATGATGGCGCCCATATTGGGTGCCAAAAAAGTGGGCTATGCCTTCGCTATTGATTTAGGGATCGGTATGCAACTCACAAATATTGCCAGAGATGTACTGGAAGATGCTAAAATGGGGCGTCGTTATCTTCCTAGTGAATGGGTCGATACGCTATCACCATCACAAATTAAGTTGGCAAATATTGACCACACAGAACAGGTCAAAGATGCTATAAAGTCTTTATTGAAGCTTGCTGAAGAGTATTATCAAAGCGGATTGGCTGGACTCTATTATCTCCCACGCCGCAACAGACAAGCAATTGCAGTAGCCGCTTATGTTTACCGGGATATTGGCAGAAAATTATTAAAAAACAATTGCCATTACTGGCTTGGTAGAACAGTTGTATCAAAACCTAAGAAAATATTGTTAGCTGGACAAGCACTTTGGGATTTAAATGTTGCCGCTATTGCACACAGCGAATCGGATCATCAGAAGAAATTGCATACCTATCTGCAATGCGAAATTTCGAACAAGTAACCTGCACAATGTCCTATGACTACGATTTGATCATCATTGGAGCCGGCGCTGCTGGGTTATCACTGCTCTTAGCCCTTGATGAAACTGAATGTACTCAATCAGTTAAACTTGTTGAACGTAGTTCAGGTCCTCAAAATGATCGGATCTGGAGCTTTTGGAATAACGATTCAGTTCCAGACTATCTCAAGGAAATTATTACGCGCGAGTGGCAAACATGGGCAATTTCAGCAAGTGGCTGCTGTTATTCCATGTCTCATGCGTATCATCGATACTGCTCCATTAGGTCTGAATCGCTAATGAAATTAGTACATGAGCGTATACAAACAAAAATTCACTTTGATATTGAGTTTGATTGTGACGTTGTGTCTGTGGACTCAGTTAATAACCATGCATTGGTGACGACCCAGAGTGACCAGCTAACTGCAAAATGGGTTATTGACACACGCCCTCCCCCATTAAGAATAAATCATAACGGACTCCTCCAATGCTTCTACGGTGAAGAGATTACTACCGAAGGTGACGTGTTCAATTCTTCTTCTGTTGAACTAATGCAGCAATTGGCAAGCACAGAATTGGGGATAGAATTTATATATATTTTGCCTTTCAATGCAAATCATGCGTTAGTTGAATTTACTTGTTTCAGTCCAACCCTTGTAGATCGCTCAATTTTGAAAGCACGTCTTAAAGCTAAAATGCAGGGAATAGTAGGCGCACAAATATATAAGATTGAGCGTGAGGAATGCGCAGTGTTACCCATGTATCATATTAATGAAAATATCAGTAATAACAACCAACATGTCATCTATGCTGGGATAGCGGGCGGCGCAATGAGAGCGTCTACTGGATATAGTTTTCTCGCATGCCAAAGATGGGCTAAGCATTGTGCTTATGAATTAAAATATAAACAGTCATTATCGACATCAACACCATTATCATCATTCATACCCGTCGGCAAAGTTTACCAATGGATGGATAAGCTGATGTTAACTGTGTTAAGAAATAACATGGGTATCGGTGTGACTGTTTTTGTGCAAATGTTTAAGAAGGTTAAACCCGCACGTTTTGTGCGTTTTATGACTGAACAAGCGACTATTTGTGATTTTATTTGTGTTATTTGGGCTATGCCAAAAGGTGCATTTTTGCGCGCTTTATTGTCCCGGCGGAAACGGATTGCCAGAGGTGAGTAAATTACGCTATACACAATTTTATATCAGCGTTTGCACCTTAGCGGCCCTTGCCACACTGGCCAATATAAATATGGCCTCAAACAATGTAACTATTGTATTAGCGTTAGCCGTAACCTTTTTAGGACTACCACATGGCGCTCTAGACTTTGCCGTCGCAAAAACATTAAACCTTGTGACGTCTGTGTCATCAGCTATTCGATTTGTGATCATTTATAGCGCCATTGCAGCATTGTCCATCGCTTTTTGGATTTGGGTGCCTGACATAGCGTTAGTTTTATTTTTGTGTATATCGGCATATCATTTTTCTGCCGACTGGCGCGTCACTATGCCATTTTTATCACGTGTGGGCTTGGCTAGTGCTCTACTCTGTGGCCCTTCGATTTTATACTCTGCAACTCTTACCGATATTTTCACTGCCTTATTATTAACAACCCAGGCCGCTAATTGGGTCATTCAAGGTATGCAGATAACGTTTTATATTGGGCTTTGTGTTTTTCTATACTTTGCAATTCAATTATCGCGATGCAAAAAGCGTTTAAGTGTATGGCAATACTTAGAGTGGCTGACTCTACTTTTAAGTAGTGTTGTTTTGGATCCATTGCTTCATTTTGGGCTTTACTTTTGCTTGTTACATTCACCAAAACACCTTCAGGATGTCGGGGGTAAATTACATGTGAGCATAAAAAGGGCAATCGCTATCAGTCTACCATTTGTAGTATTAACGATTATCTTGGCGGCAGGTTTGTATGAATTATTCGCTTCTAGTGACTTAAATGTTGATTTGTTACGTTGGATTTTTATTGGTCTGTTTGGATTAACTATGTCTCATATGTTTTTAATTCATTTATGGCACAATTCAGAATGAAACCACTCGTTGGGGAATGTTGTGTCTTGTATGCTCAAATACTTTTGGAAACCAAGCTGCAAATGTATTCGGTTTTTTGAGAAGCTGCTGTAAAACATCCTGCTCACTCCACCAGCGCACTTCCATGACCTCGTCAGAGTTTTCCTGCCAGTCAACGCTATCCACTTCAGTTACCAGTATTTTATCAAATTCATGCTCAATCATGTTGTTGTCGAGATGATATTTGTATTGTACCTGGCCTATGTTCGACATATTTAAAAATTCACTGATACCCAGTTCTTCGGATACACGCCGCCTTGCTGCATCTTGTATATCTTCATCTGGTAAAGGGTGTGAACAGCAGGTATTAGCCCAAAGCCCGCCGCTATGATATTTGTGCAGTGCACGCCTTTGAAGTAGGTATTCTACACAATTATTTTTACGGCGAATTATCATTAGCGAAAAAGCCAAGTGGAGATCTCCACGTAGGTGTGCCAATATTTTTTCTGCGTAGCCAGTAATTTCACCTGTGTTGTCAACAAGGGCAACAAGTATTTCGGAATTTTTTGTCTTCATGAGAGTAAAACAGAGTTCGACCCAAAAAAGATCAGTATCTGCAACCTTACTATGAAAATAGCTCTGCTTTACAGCATAACGTAACATTTTTCTAGACGTGACTTCAAATGATTAGATTATCTATTTACCTTAGCTCTTAACCATACTACTAGCCCAACTATGACACAGAGAAATGGTAGCAAAAACAATATCGCTATGACTTGGCGTTTCTGTTTACTGGTCAAGTCTAAACGATCAACTTTTATCTCTTTGACGCTAACAAAGGTTTTGTAGTCTAACTCTGCTAACCAGTTAACTAGATTAAGTCCCATCTGAGCATTACTGTATTGGTTGATATAAACATTGCTTAAGAAGTCTGCGTCAGTGAACACTATTAGTCGGGTATCTGATGATTTATTACCGTGTAGCACTGCATCTTTCTCTTCAATCACGACGTAAGACAATGGAACTGGACCAGCAGTATCAGTCTTTGGATCAAATTGAATATCTAGGGCTCTGTTAGTCTCTGCCCAACTTTTTTCAGTTGATGCCGTTGAAACTATAACCGCGTGTTTAATACTTGCACGTCGTTGCTGTAAAAGACGAATAGAGCGAGGACGGACATAAAATGTGTAGTCCAAACCTTCAGTTAATGCTTTGTGACGTCCATAATTTTTAGTAGCAGGGCTACCAACATCATCACCAACATGGTTAGTAAGATCGACCACGATATCAGACTGAACATCTAGTCCCCATTGATTAAGAATAATGTTTAGGCTGGGATTTTTTTGAAGTTGCTCTGTGCTTAACGATTTGTCTGGAGTGGTAACCAAAGTGTGCTCAATTAAAAATAATGCATCTCCCCCCTTTGTTAAATAATCACTGATGAGGCTCTCTTCATTTGGACTTAGCGCATTTTTTGGACCGGCAATAATCAACACATCACAATCCTCTGGAATAGACAGTGTGATCCCTAACATCAGTGTTTTGCTGGTCATATTGTTATCAGCTAATAATTGTTTGAATTTAGATAAACCAGTGTACTCCTGATTTGAACTCGAGTACTCACCATGCCCAGTAAGAAAATAAACGGTCCTTGGCGCGCGACTAACACTGGCTATTGCATTGGTTAGTTTATCTTCAGACAACGCACTGAGACTAAAATCGACATCTTTACGGTTGTCACCAGATTGAACAATCACTTTTCGCTCATCAGCATTGATTGCGTTCCCAAATTTTGCAGCATATGCAATCTGTTCTACAGGATCGATAATTTCGGTCTTAATAACACCAGCAGACACTCTTTCATATTCTTTGAAAAGGTCCAGTAAGTACTTAGGTGGCATGCCTACATGAAAGGCAGTTAAGTGCAGTTCGTTAGTCAATGTGCTGACATACTCGATGGTATGATTAGATAATGTATGCTGTTTACCTCGGGTGACATCCCACCTAACGTTTGAGTGACTGGCTAAATAATGACTTATCCCAATAAACGTAATACTACCTGTGATGATACAAACAAATAGGGTCAATTTTTTCCATCGTTTGAAGCTAAAGAATGTGACTCTAACAATTTGTGCATTTTGCTCGAAACTATCTTTGATGTTCAAACTCAGCAACATCAAGAATGCAATGCCACCAATAAAAGCAAGTGTACTTGCCAAATAACTAAATTGTTGTTCGATGTAAAAAAAAGATAATCCAAGGATAAGACTTAAGAGTGCTAAACCGCAAAACAGGGGTAGATGGCTACGATGTTTCATTTAGTGCCACAACCTATTGTCAATACTGAGCCGTGTTAATACTAAACATAATAAAATTCCGGCTAAATAATAAACCACGTCACTGGGGGTAATGATGCCTATTGCGAAATTTTCTAAGTGTGTATGTGTACTAAGCTGAATAAGGAGATGCTTAACATTTCCATTAACATATTGAGTAAAGCTGGTGGCAAAGTAAAGTGAAAATAAAATCAAATATGACACCATAGCAGCAATGATTTGGTTAGACGTCCAAGAAGAAACCAGTAAACCAACAGCAATAAAAAAGGCACCTTCTAACCAAATCCCTATATATCCCGATAACATACTGGATGGGTCAGGATCACCAAAGTATTCAACGATTAGGTAGTAGATAACCGTTAATCCAATTAACAATGAGAAAAAAATTAGCATACTAAAATATTTACCCAACACAATCATAGTATGAGTTAAAGGAGCCGTAAGCAAAAATTCCATAGTGCCGTTTGATTTTTCTTCAGAAAATAATCTCATGGTTAACAGTGGGATAAAAAACACCAACATAAATTCCATCAGTTGAAAAACATCTCGTAGTGATACTTCACGATTCTGATCGATACTCAGAAAAAAGAAAATGTTAAACAAAGACAGCATTACAATTAAAATAATATAGGCAACAGGCGAACTAAAAAGTCCGTGTAACTCCTTTTTTGTTAAAGCAAAAGTTTTATTCATCCTGCACCTGATAATTTGTTTTTTTTGGTGTTTTTATCTTATTTTTTGATGGCTGGGGTTGATGATGATTGATAAAAACCTGCTCTAACGTTAAAGGCTGTGATTGACTTGAATTTGTCCCTTTTAATAAATCACTTAATGGGGCATCAAGTGCTATTCGCCCCGACTTAATCATTAATATCCGCTGAGCGACTTGTTCAATTTCAGTCAGGGTGTGAGTGCTTAAGAATACCGTTCTTTGATCACGTTGATTTTTAATCAAGGTTAGCACTTGTTGAATTTGTATCGGATCAAGTCCGCTCGTAGGTTCGTCTAAAATGAGTAACTTGGGCTCATGAATAATAGCTTGAGCGATACCAACACGTTGTTTATAACCTTTAGATAATGTGGCAATAGTTTTTTGTTTAACCTGCTCGAGGTCACATTCTTCGAGTACTTTAGCTAGCTGAATTAATTGTTTATTTTTAGGTACTCCTTTTATCTCAGCAGCAAACTTCAGATAATACTGCACAGTCATATTCTCATAAAGCGGTGGCTTCTCTGGCAAATAACCGATTTTCTGCCTAATGGTCAAAGAATGTTTATTAATATCATCACCATCAATAGTGACCGTACCAGATGACGGGGTAATAAATGAGGTCAAAATACGCATCAAGGTAGTTTTACCAGCACCATTTTTTCCTAAAAGACCGATAATATCCCCTTTTTTTATTTCAAAGGAAACCTTGGCTAATGCTTGAAATGAACCGAAGTTTTTACTGATGTGTTTAACAATCAACAATGAAAGTGCCCTTCCCAAATGAATACTAGATTAGTCTCTGACCTTCCCATTATTACCCTTTTGCTACCCGGGTTCGCAGCAGATAAAGACTACCCGGCTTAAACACTTTCATTACAAAAGGTTTATGGAAAAATAAACTCACATACAAAGGCTAATTAACTTCTCTTAGTCTGAATAATTAATATTTTTTAAGAACTTAAAAATCTCAAACATATAATAATATGTTCAATCAAAAGTTGGTTATTTATGTTGTTAGATTTATGAAGCTTTGTAGCAGTATAATCAGCTTATCTAATTAATAATACATTGGAATGGATAGTCGTAAAAGCTATCACCAAGCTAGTCTTGAATCACTTATTAAAAATACTATCGAATACAATCAATAGTAAATGACAAATAAAACCTTCCCCGCTATACACGTTTGATTTTGAAACGCTGCAGCAATATGTTTTGGAAAGATAATAATTTCCATACTCAACATATCTGTAGTCATGTTGTTTTTGCTGATTTTACTTAGGGACCAAGAATCAAAGAAATCAAACGTTACTATTAGAGAAAGTGATGACTTTGTCAACGCATCATATTAATTCAGTTTGTATCCAGCTCACTAAAATTAATATTACAAGGCCTCAGAATGCTTGGTTAAAGCAACATAACTGGCAGATACTTAAGCATACTATTCCTGATGACTTGCTAATGCTGTAGACACCATTAAACGTAAAATCCACCTAATTGTACTCGTTGTCAATTACCAATTCACGTTACTCAAAACAGACAGACCAGGTATGTTTCCTCGCACTTTATGCTGATAAAATAAATCTATAGCAACAATAAAAATAACATTCGCCGAGTTACGATTTATAATGCTCAACAATCGTAAAGTTCAACAATCGT
>Ga0209712_10002633_pt1 | contig 14691 bp, 16 predicted proteins | sample ArcOceMetagenome_FD_187443 | JGI IMG/M metagenome (GOLD analysis project Ga0209712, IMG submission 187443) | Marine eukaryotic phytoplankton communities from Arctic Ocean - Arctic Ocean - Greenland ARC118M Metagenome (SPAdes) (version 2) | ecosystem: Environmental > Aquatic > Marine > Oceanic...
TGCCTCTGTTTGAGGGTCTTTCCAGTGAAAAACAATTTCAGGCTCTTTTTCTTCGTATTTTTTTAGTAATTCTTTCATAGTAGTGTATGCTTTTGACTTATTTTTTATTTTATTGTCTTTTTTGAGATACATTTCCTTTTACAAACAAGAACAATCATTGAGCCAGTAAAGAAAATGTGTAAGAAATAAAGCGTAGCTAAAGCTGTGTCATGAAAAAATATTTGTAGGTTAGAATATGTATATAAGTACAATTTTAAAGCAACTAGTGTATTGACAATGTCTTTAAATTTATTTGCTAAGACATACACTATTTTATATTTAGACAAAGATAAAAAAATGAAAAATGCTATATGTTTGTTTTTAGTAAAATTTACACTGAGTTGTAAACGAAGTTCAAAATTAATTTTTAATTACAAAACAAATCATAACCTTGTAGCAAAACCACTTTGTGTTTCATGGACTTTGAAGCCTTTTATATAAAAAATAAGAACTTTGTTTATAATCTAGCGCTACAATATGTTCAAAACATAGAAGAGGCACAAGAAATCACGCAAGATGTTTTTTTAAAGGCACACCAAAAAATACATGCTTTTAAAGGGGATGCAACACTAGAAACCTGGCTCTATAGAATTACTATAAATACATCTTTAGACGCCATTAAGGCAAAAAAAAGAAAAAAACGCTTTGCCATATTTAGCCAAAATCAAGACGAGCTCAACAAGTACACAAATTTTAATCATCCCGGGGTTACACTAGAAAACAAAGAAGCATTACAACAGCTTTTTGGCTTAATTAACAAGCTTCCACAAACACAAAAAACCGCATTGATACTTATTAAAATAGAAGGCAAGAGCATCAAAGAAGTTGCTCATATTCTAGAGAAAACACCAAAAGCTATTGAATCTTTATTACAGCGAGCGAAAACACAACTCAAAAAACACAGAAACCAAACCGAAGGATTATGACAAAACAATCGTCTAAAGAGTATATGAAAGACCCTTTTGATCTTTTACAGACCATTACCCCAGCAAGTATAGATGCTAAGGTGTACGATACTATTGTCGAGAAAATTGCAATAACAAAACCAATAATATCAACACAGTGGCTCCATAGGGCAGCAGCAATTTTTATATGCCTTATTGGTATAGAAGGATATGCAATATTTAGTGAAACAAGTGGCGTAACTAATGATTTTTCTGACCTAATTACCCAAACAAATAATACCCTTTATTATGAGTAAAAACAAAACATATAGCGTGTTGATTATTTCTCTTTTGGTTATAAATACGCTTCTTGTAGGCTTTGTAGTTTTAAAGCCTAAGAGGCCTTTAGGGAAAGAGAACAAAAGCCCAAAAGAAATTATCATCAAAAGGCTGCAATTTAATGAAGCTCAAACTTCACACTACACAACTCTGGTAAAACAACACAGTACAGCTATACGAGAAAAAGACGCTAAAATTCGTGATAGCAAAAAAAATCTGTACTCCTTATTAACTAATGATGACATAGCAAAAACAAAAGAGGATTCTATTGTTAGTCAATTGGGTGTTTTACAAAAAGATATTGAAATGTTACATTTCAAACACTTTCAGGACATCAAAAAAATATGCAATCCATCTCAGGAGCAGGCTTTTAATAAATTAGCCAAAAACTTGGCTACACTTTTTAAGCCTAAAGATAGAAACCAAAAAAAATAAGATATGGGCTTAAAGACAACCTATAGTTGTTTGTTTTTCTTGTTGTGTAGCTTTGCAGTCAAGGCACAAAAAACCACAGCTGAAATATCATTTCAGCTTCTTTTTGATAACCTGCCACTAGAACTAGCAAAACAGTATCCTGTTTCAGAGAAGGATAGCATTACCATTGATTTTTTAAAATTTTACATCTCAGATATTACTTTTTTAAAAGAGGGAACACAAGTTGGGAAATCTAAAGAAAAACACCACTTAATAGATGCTCAAAATAGCAGTCTTTATAAAACTCTTTATAAGGTAAAAAACAAAAATTTTGACACCATAACATTTCTCGTTGGTCTTGATTCAAAAACACAAGAAAAAGGAATTCAAGGGGGTGTATTAGATCCAACAAGCCAAATGTATTGGACATGGCAAAATGGGTTTATCAACTTTAAATTGGAGGGGGAATCAAGCCTGTGTCCTACTAGAAAAAATAAATTCCAATTTCATATTGGAGGATTTCAAAAGCCCTTTGTAACAAGCCAAAAAGTTAGTCTTGCCACCTCGGGGGATGCACCTATAGTAATTGATGTTAATATTTCATCTTTTTTTAATGCCATAACTATTTCACAAACCAATACTGTGACCAGTCCAAATAAAAAAGCAGTTATGGTCTCTAAGGTATTACCAACCCTGTTTAGTGTTCATGAAAATTAATAGCATAATTATTGGGCTGAGTGTCGTGCTAACTGCTACATATTGTGGCGTAAAAAAAAGCGGGTTAGAAACTCCAGAGTATTTTCCTGTGCCACACTATAACTTTGACAACAATCCAATATCAAAGGCCAAGATTTCTCTAGGGAATAATTTATTTTATGACCCTTTACTTTCTGCTAATAATACTATTTCTTGCGCCTCGTGCCATTCTCCCTATGCTGGATTTGCCCACACAGACCATGATTTAAGTCATGGCATTTATGATAGTATTGGAACAAGAAATGCGCCCCCTTTGTTTAACCTAGCTTGGCAAGATCGCTTTATGTGGGATGGCGCCATAGACAATCTTGACGCCCAAGCCCTTGCTCCAATAAGCCACGCTACAGAAATGGGAAGCTCTATAAATGAAGTGGCAGCCAAATTAAAAGCACACAAAAAATACCCTGAGTTGTTTCAGGAAATCTACAAAGACAGTCTAATTACAGGAGAGCGTGTATTAAAAGTATTGGCACAATTTCAGCTCTCGCTAATATCTAGTAATTCTAAATACGACCAAGTAAAAAAGGGTACTGCCAACTACACACCAAAAGAAATTAGCGGTTACAACATCTACAAGTCTAATTGCGCAAGCTGTCATGCAGAACCTCTTTTTTCTACCTATGGGTTTGCCAACAATGGACTTGCATTAGATAACACACTAAAAGACATTGGAAGACAGAAAATAACCTTAAATCCTAAAGATAGTCTGCATTTCAAAATACCAACCTTGCGCAACCTAAACTATACTTTTCCATACATGCATGATGGACGTTTTAAAACACTTAGAGAAGTATTAAAACACTACACACAAAAAATTCAAAACAGCACTACGCTATCCACAGAACTAAAAAACGGCATCTCACTCACTAAAAAAAAGCAAACAGATTTGATTGCCTTTTTAAACACCCTAAACGATAGAGACTTTGTTGTTTCACAAAAACATCAAGTAAATAGATCCTTTTTTATAAATACCGAAGGAAATTAAAAAAGCCATCGTCTAATTAAAAAAACACGTTCATGAAAAACCTATTATTGCTTACACTAATCTTTGCATCGTTTATCTCAAAGGCACAAGGACCCAACATTACCAATTGGCTACAAAACACCACAGAGACAGGAAGCTACTACACACAAGGAAACAACACCGCTATACCAAATAATATTTTGGTGAACTGCCAAGTGGTTCAATACAGTGATACCTGGGTGTATATCTCTACAAATGGAGTTCCTTCCTACCCAACTGGACCCTTTTTAGACGGAAATCCTTCAAACGCACAAAGCCAAGATGCTATTTATAGATTTAGCATAAGCCCTCAAGAAAATACTGGAACTAAAACACAAACCAATCCGGGAAACATCGGAAACTTCATTAATGGAGTCTCTTTGTTTGATTATAGAGACGGAGTTGCCTGGAATCCAAACACAAATTCTTTTTGTGGAGGCCCTGGAAACCCGCCGTGCCCGGGAGGTCCTATGGCAGTTCAAGACTGGAATAGAGATGCAGTTGTGTATGAGTTAGGTGGTTTTGATTGTGCAAAAGGGCATCCTGCAATGGGTAACTATCACCATCATCAAAACCCATCTGCTTTTAAATTAGACCTTGAGGTAATATCTACCATTTGTAACCTATATGACGCAGACGGGCTTTACGCCATTGACCCAGATGAGCATTCTCCTCTTATTGGATATGCCAATGATGGATTCCCTATTTATGGAGCCTACGGCTTCAATAATGCAGATGGATCTGGAGGGCTTACCAGAATACGATCTGGCTATGAGTTAAGAGATATTACCATACGTAACACCCATGCAGATGGCAGCCCTGTTAGTCTTGGCGCACCTATAAACAGCACCTATCCTTTAGGAACTTTTAGAGAAGATTATCAGTGGGTAGCCCAAGAGGGACAACAAAACTATCTAGATCAACACAATGGTCGTTTTGCTGTAACACCAGAATATCCAAATGGCACATATGCCTATTATGCTACAGTAAATGAAAACTACAACTCTGTATATCCTTATGTTATTGGTCCTAGTTTTTTTGGAGAGGTAACGGGAGGAAGAGTTAATAACATAACTGAACCTACTACAGTTTTTGAAAACCCCCTGCAGATTAATAATAATGAAATAACCAGCAATATTGTTTCCATTTACCCAAACCCAACAACAGATTTGGTGGCCATACAGCTAAATACCTTGGTAACAAAAAAAGTGACCTTAACACTAAAGGACATTGCTGGAAAATTAATTCAAACAACCCATATTAACCCAGGTGGTACAATCGCATTTTTTGACATTCAATCGCTATATGAAGGGGTGTATCTAGTAAAGATTAATAATGGACAGAGTAGTATTACAAAACAAATAATAGTTAAAAGAGACTAAAGTATTATTATAATTTATATTAAAAAAAGCAGCTCTAGAGATTTACCAGAGCTGCTTTTTTAATTTTCTTGTTCAATCTGTTCCCACATCTTATCGCTATTGAGCCTAAAGCTACCTACAAAATCCCAATTACACTCATTGGGCGCAATTAGAGACAGCCAAACATCACCATTTTTTTTACGATATAGAAAATAGATTTCTCCCAGTACAGGCTCAAAGCTAAATTTGGCATTGTATATTAAATTGTTGTACTCAAATTGCTTCATCATCAAATCATATTGTGCTTTGAGATCATCAAATTGAGATTTAAACTGATGGTTTACTTTGTGGATATTAGCATTTTTCCAAGAAGTGATATCTTCTGGAATAATAGCAGGAGCACCCAAGTTTGTTGCATAGGGCGTTAAAGAAGCGCTATACTTTTGTGTTTTTTGATCAAAGACTACTTGATCTGGTTTTTTTTCTTTGGATGCGGGCATGCGCTATTTATAGTTTTTTATCAAAGATACTTTGAAGAGAGAGAATTAAATTAAGATTTTGAAAACTTTAAGATATAACAACTACAATAAAAGCTAGTTGAAATTTAATTTAAAAAAACAACACCACTGCTATGATTGTGACTTGCTCCTGTTACACTAGACAAACAATTTACCTCATCTCTTAATTTTAAAACTCCTAAAAGGCCAAAAATTAAAGCCTCTTTAAATTCTATGAGTGTTTTAATAGGCACTACCAAAGAAACATTAATTTGGGCTTTTATTTGCTGTAATAAGAAACTATTATATGTGCCCCCTCCTGTAACTAGCACGCTACTACCAGGGTTAAATTGCTGGGCTATTTGACTTGCAAAATGCGCAACACAGGTTCTTAAAATATCTACTTCTTTTGCTTGTGAGGCTTTTAATATGGGCATTATCTCTCTGTGCACCCATTCTACACCTAAAGATTTTGGAGCAGATAGTTTATAATAAGGTAAGGCATCTAGAAGTTTTAGTACATGGGGCAATACGTTGCCAGATTTCGCTAGCTCACCACCAGAGTCATAGGGACGTGCCAATTTTTGGGCATAATGGTTCATGACCACATTTACAGGACAAATATCATAGGCAATAGATACCCCTCTGCTTACTTTAGAGACATTTGCAAACCCACCCAAATTCAGACAATAATCATATTGCGAAAAAAGCAATAAATCACCCAAAGGCACTAATGGGGCTCCTTGCCCTCCAAAAAGTAAATCCTGAACCCTGAAATCACAAACAACTGTTTGTTTGATAATTTTTGAAAGCTGCTCCAAATTACCAATCTGTAATGTAATCCCTTGATCGGGCCGGTGCAAAACGGTATGGCCGTGACTACATACAGCGTCCAAATCTTTAATGTTATTCTCTTCAATAAACGTTTTAATAATACCACCCAAATACGTGGTATACTCCAAATCAAGTTGAGTTAACTCCTCTGGAGAGAAACCTACTGCACTTTGTAATCTACTCTTCCAATGGTTTGAGTATGCAATGGTTTTTGCAAGGGGCATCTCATAGGTTATTTTTTCATGCATATTAAAATAACAAAGCGCCAAATCAACGCCATCAAGAGAGGTACCACTCATTACACCCAACACTTTATAACGCTGTTTTTTCATAGCCTAAATATCATAAAAAAAAGGCAATACATAACCAAGATTATAAAAAATATTAAGACTTTCAGAGCGTTTATAACAGCAACATTAAAACACAATTAACACCATTTATAGCATCAAGACAAAAAAGCAACAATTACACATTTAGCAACAATTGGGCTTTTGAGAATTATGTTTTTAGCACTATCTTTACAAACACATCATTTTATTGAATTTTAAACAAAATACATGGATTTCAATCTATCTGAAGAACACTTAATGATACGCGAGGCAGCTCGTGATTTTGCAAAACAAGAATTACTTCCGGGTGTTGTTGAACGTGACAACAAACAAGAATTTCCTAAAGAGCAAGTAAGAAAAATGGGGCAGCTTGGCTTTATGGGTATGATGGTAGACCCAAAATACGGCGGTGGCGGTATGGACACCCTAAGTTATGCCATTGTTGTAGAAGAATTAAGCAAGATAGATGCTTCAAGTTCTGTTATTGTTTCTGTAAATAACTCATTGGTTTGTTATGGTATTGAAAAATATGGAAATGAGCAGCAAAAACAAAAATACCTAACAAAACTAGCTACTGGAGAAGCCTTAGGAGCATTTTGTTTAAGTGAACCAGAGGCAGGAAGTGATGCAACATCGCAAAAAACTACAGCTATTGATAAAGGAGATCATTATATTTTAAATGGTACAAAAAACTGGATCACTAATGGCAGCAGCGCAGATTACTATTTAGTAATTGCCCAGACAGACAAAGAAAAAGGGCACCGTGGCATCAACGCTTTTATTGTTGAAAAAACATGGGATGGTTTTGAAATAGGACCTAAAGAAGATAAATTAGGTATTAGAGGTAGTGACACCCACACGCTAAACTTCAATGATGTAAAGGTGCCAAAAGAAAATAGAATTGGTGAAGACGGATTTGGTTTTAAATTTGCCATGAAGACACTATCTGGTGGACGTATTGGTATCGCGGCACAAGCACTAGGAATAGCGGGAGGGGCTTATGAAATGGCTCGTGATTATTCTAAAATAAGAAAGTCATTTGGCACAGAAATATGCAACCATCAAGCCATTGCATTTAAACTGGCAGACATGCACCTAGAGATTGAAGCAGCGCGCTATTTGGTTTACAAATCTGCCTGGGACAAAGACAACGGTAACAACTATGACACCTCTAGCGCTATGGCAAAATTAAAGGCAAGTAAAGTTGCAATGGAAGTTTCTGTAGAGGCTGTACAAATTCATGGCGGTAATGGTTTTGTAAAAGAATACCATGTAGAACGTATGATGCGTGATGCTAAAATCACTCAGATATATGAAGGTACTAGTGAAATTCAAAAAATTGTAATTTCAAGAAGTTTACTGAAAGACTAAATTTCTTATCCTTTTAAATACACAAACCCCCTAGCTACTATGTTAGGGGGTTTTGATTTATAATACCCTTAGAAAAAGAAAACCCCGCCGATTAAGACAGGGTTTTAATGAAATTTTATTTTCACACACTTACCAAGTAAAATTTTTATTTCTTACGTATAAAAACAGTAACTGGCACCCCGTGAAAATCAAACTCTTTACGTAATTGATTTTCTAAAAAGCGCTTGTACGGCTCTTTTACGTATTGTGGCAAGTTGGCGAAAAACGCAAAACTTGGCCAAGGTGTTGGCAATTGAGTAATGTATTTTATCTTGATATACTTCCCTTTGTACTGAGGAGGTGATGTGTGCTGTATAATTGGCAACATCGTATCATTCAAGGTACTTGTTTTGATTTTCTTGGTACGGTTTTGATACACCTGAACCGCAGTTTCTATGGCCTTATAAATACGCTGCTTGTTAAGTACAGACATAAAGACAATTGGCACATCTGTATAAGGCTCACATTGTTTTTTAATATACTTTTCAAATTCATTAGAGCTTTGATTGTCTTTTTCTATTAAATCCCACTTGTTTGCCAAAATAACAACACCTTTATTATTTCTATGAGCAAGCCAAAAGATGTTTTGTACCTGTCCATCAAAACCACGAGAGGCGTCAAAAACTAATATAATAACATCACAATGCTCAATAGCTCTTACACTTCGCATTACAGAATAAAATTCTAAATCTTCTTTTACTTTACTCTTCTTACGGATTCCTGCAGTATCAACCAAATTAAATTCAAAACCAAACCGTTTGTATCTTGTATCGATACTATCACGGGTTGTTCCTGCAATATCGGTAACGATATATCTGTCTTCTCCAATTAAGGAATTGATAAAAGAAGACTTTCCTGCGTTTGGACGTCCCACTACAGCAAATCTTGGCAAGGTTTCCTCATCAGCTTCAACAGCCTCTGGAAGAGCTTTTACTAGATCGTCTAGTAAATCTCCTGTTCCACCACCATTGATACTAGAAATGGTATAAAAACGCTCAAATCCTAGAGAATAAAATTCTACAGCATCTTGAGCTCTTTTTGAGTTATCTACTTTATTTACAGCAAGGAAAACCGGTTTTCTGCTTTTTCTAAGCAGTTGGGCTACATCTTCATCCATACCTGTAACACCGCTTTCAACCTCTACCATAAAGACAATGGCATCTGCCTCATCAATGGCAAGCTCTACTTGCTTGTCAATCTCTGCCTCAAAGATATCATCACTCCCAACTACATATCCTCCTGTATCAATGAGCGAAAACTCTTTACCGTTCCAATCACTCTTCCCGTAATGACGATCTCTAGTGACACCACTTACAGCGTCTACAATAGCCTCACGGCGTTGTATTAATCTATTAAAAAATGTAGACTTCCCTACGTTTGGACGTCCTACAATAGCAACAATACTCATAGTTTCTGAAATTTTCTAGTCTGCAAAAGTACTCTTTTAGATTTGATATTAGGCAGGAAGTATTGAGTCTTTATTTCCTTTGTATTTTATGCTTTACACATCTCTAGCCGTTGTAGCCAAACCTTCGTAATTGCCTATCGTTATTGCGCCAGTTTTTATTGACTTTGACATAGGTTTCTAAGTGAATTTGTTTCCCGAAAAACTTCTCTAAATCTTTTCTAGACTCAACCCCTATGCGCTTTATAGCCTCGCCTTTGTGTCCAATAATGATTCCTTTTTGAGAATCACGCTCTACCATAATAACAGCGCGAATTCTTATAATATCTTCGTCCTCAAAGAACTCTTCGGTTTCTATCTCTACACTGTAGGGAATCTCTTTTTTGTAGTGCATCAAGATTTTCTCTCTGATGGTTTCGTTTACAAAGAAACGTTCAGGCTTATCGGTTAGTTGATCTTTTGGGTAAAATGCTGGTGATTGTGGTAGTAAATCTATAATGCGTTTAAAAACCTCTGCAACCCCAAAGTTTTCTAGGGCAGAAATAGCAAAAATCTCTGCATTAGGCACTTTTTCTTGCCAAAGGGTCATAGACTCCTTTAAAGAGGCTTCATCTCCTTTATCTATCTTATTAATAAGTAGCAAAACCGGTATTTTACTGTTTGTTATTTTACTAAAAAAAGCTTCATCTTTTAATTCTTTCTCGCCAAGTTCAACGATATACAACAAGACATCTGCATCATCAAAAGCAGATTTTACAAAATCCATCATGCTTTCTTGGAGCTGGTATGCCGGCTTAATGATACCAGGAGTGTCACTTAGCAACATCTGGAAATCATCTCCGTTTACAATCCCTAAAATTCTGTGACGTGTGGTTTGTGCCTTTGAGGTAATAATAGATAAGCGTTCTCCCACAAAAGCATTCATAAGGGTACTCTTACCCACATTGGGATTTCCTATGATATTTACAAAACCTGCTTTGTGTGGTGTATTTTCCATGCGGCAAAGATAGCTACAAAAAAGAGAGACGTAACCCTGGGGTGTAAATAAATATTTTAAACCAGCATCAAAAAAGCCCTTAATTGTAAGGGCTTTGTGAGGTAAAATAAAATGTAACCAGTGACTATTGTTTTTCTTCCCATTTCCAGGCAGATAACAAGGCCTGCTCTAAAGTGTGCTCAGCCTTCCAACCCAATACATTATTTGCCTTGGTAGTGTCTGCAAAAGCTTGTATAACATCACCCTCCCGTTTGTCTACAATCTTATAATTTAATTTTTTTCCTGTAACAGTTTCAAAAGCAGTAATAACCTCTAATACAGAAGACCCCTTCCCTGTTCCTACGTTGTAAAAATCAAAGTTAGTTGCTTGGCCATTTTCTAGTAATTTTTTTAGGGCCGTAACATGAGCTTGTGCCAAATCTACCACATGAATATAATCTCTTATTGCCGTACCATCTGGTGTTGGGTAGTCATCCCCAAAAACAGATAATTGTGCTCGTTGCCCTGTTGCGGTTTGAGTTATAAAGGGTACTAAATTTTGAGGAACCCCAATAGGCAACTCTCCAATGAGCGCACTTTGATGGGCTCCAATAGGGTTAAAATAACGCAGAGCTGTAGCTTTTATATTTGGGCTTACTTTGCAGGTGTCTTGTATAATTTCTTCCCCAATTTGCTTGGTATTTCCGTAGGGAGATTCTGCTTTTTTTATGGCTGCTATTTCTGTAATTGGCATCTGATCTGCTTGCCCATAAACCGTACAAGAAGAACTAAAAATAAAAGAGGTCTGCTCTTTTTTCTGTAATTCTTGTAATAAATACACAAGGGTGCCAATGTTATTTTCATAGTACAATAAGGGATTCTCTACACTCTCTCCAACTGCCTTAGATGCAGCAAAATGTATGACTCCTCCAATATCATCATACTTCTTGAAAAAACCAGATACTGCAGCTTTTTCTCTTAAATCTAACTGCTCAAAGGCTGGGGTAATACCAGTGATGGCAACAATTCCATCCAATACTTTAATATCTGAGTTTGATAAATTGTCAATAATTACAACATCAAATCCTTCTTCTTGGAGTTTTACAACCACATGAGATCCAATAAAACCTAAACCACCTGTAACTAGAATTTTCATATATAAAATGTGTGTTTTAATCTAATACAAAGATATTGATATTTCTTAGCAGCCAAGACTACTTAGATAATTTTATTGCTTGAAAAAGTGTGTCTACGTCTTCTTTGGTATTGTAATAATGAAAACTAACACGAACACCGCCACCTCTTGGAGAACATATTATTTTATGAGATTTTAAATGCTCAAAGATCTGTTGATCTGCCTTAAAGTTAAATATAGAAGAGTGTGTATTTCTGTTTTTAGTAGCATCATCTAACAGCTCAAGGGCAACAAAACGCTCTTTCGCGTAGCTACTGAGCGTACTAATTTTTTTAGAAATTGCATCAATACCATACCGCTCTGCCTGTAAAATAGCCTGGTGTAGGGTTCCAAAATTAAAGGTGTCTTGATGACCTGGCTCAAAATGTTTTACAAACCGTGTCTGCAGGAGTTTACTATCAAAAGTAGCTGCAGAATTAAAACCAATGGTGGATGGAACTATTCTTTGTTGCGCCTTAGGGTTTATCATCATAACACCAGTGCCAAAACCAGCAAGTAGCCATTTATAGCAACTAGCACCAAGAACATCTATCGGGCTATCCTTAAAACTGAAATGTTCTGTTCCTAAATATTGAGTACCATCTGCCATAAAAAGTACTTGTGGATATTGAGATTTTAACTGTTTTAAAAAATTGAAATCTATTTTAATTCCCGTGAGCCATTGCACAATACTAAAAGCAAATACATCTGGTTTGTGTTTAGAAAAAGCATCGGCAATAGCCTGTTCTAGTTTTTCTGTGATGGAGACATAACACATATTAAAATCTCGTGTTTCTAACGGCCAAATCAAAGACGGGTAATCATTGGCCAACACCAGCACCTTCTGTCCCTTTGGTAAACCCTCTAAAACAGCGTTAAAACCATAAGAAAAATTGGGCACCAAGGCTACTTGGTCTTCTTGGGCATCAAAAAAGCGAGCGACACTAGCTCTAGTTTCTTCGATGATTAATTTTCCAGCATGATAATTTGCACCATTGGTGATTAAATCAAGCTCATGTTGCTTTCTCCAATTAAAAAGATCCTGAGACAATAAACCAGAACTTGCTGTACCAAGATAGCACTGTTGTTGTATGGCAGGAAACTGATGGTGTAAATCTTCCATAAAGAGATAGGTTAGGTATTCAAATTTAGGTATTTTTACCACAGTGTATGTAGTTTTATTGATGCTTTACAATACTCTCTTATGTTTTCAGAAAATAAAAACGAACAATCTTCAAGCGCTATATCAAGAGAGCAGTATCAATATGCTCATAAAAGAATCAAACAAAAGAAATATTTGATGTGGCATTTGGTGCTATTTATAGCAAGTAGTATGCTATTTATGATATTAGATCTAGTTTTTGAAATAGGGCACCAAGTTTTAATGAAGAGTTGGTATTTGTGGGCGATTATTTTCTGGGTTTTTGTCCTGCTTATTCATACCTTAAATGTATTTATCATTCACACGTTTATGGGGCAAAAATGGGAAGATGAGCAACTAGAAAAATTAAAACTAATGCAAGAAAGACGAATTTCTGAACTTGAAAAAATAGTAAGTAAAGAGTTTGAACAACACTCTCAAGAACAAAAACATACAAACCCCAACCCATTACCTGAAGAAAATATATGATTACACTAATAGCAGCCGCTGGGCAAAACAATGAACTTGGTAAAGACAATGATTTAATTTGGCACTTACCCGATGACTTTAAACGCTTCAAAGGTTTAACAACGGGACACTATATAATTATGGGACGTAAGACCTTTGAGTCTTTTCCAAAGCCCCTGCCAAATAGAACACATATAATTATCACTAGAGATAAAACCTACCATCCAAAAGGTACTCCAGGTCAAGAACAAAATATCATTGTAGTGCATTCTTTAGACCAGGCCTTACTAAAAGCTGCTACACAAGAAACTATATTTATTATTGGAGGAGGAGAAATATACAAGCTATCTATAGAGGTGGCAGACAGAATAGAGCTCACAAGAGTACACGGCACATTTGAGGCAGATACTTTTTTTCCAGAAATTGACACAAACCGTTGGCAAAAAACCTCTGAAACAACCCATGATATAGACGAGAAACATCTACACGGGTTTACCTATGAAACTTGGGATCGCATCTAAATATCATAAAAAAATAATAATCTTATTTTTGCAGTAATTAACAAAAAAACAGAATATGAAAGCATATATATTTCCAGGACAAGGGGCTCAGTTTACAGGAATGGGCCTTGATCTATACCAAAACTCTGCGCGTGCAAAAGAGCTTTTTGACAAGGCAAACCAAACTCTTGGTTTTGAAATTACTAAAATCATGTTTGAAGGAACCCCAGAGCAGCTCAAACAAACAAAAGTAACACAGCCAGCAATTTTCTTACACTCAGCAATAACTGCAGAGGTTATGGGAAGTAGTTTTGCTCCAGATATGGTAGCAGGTCATTCTTTGGGAGAAATCTCTGCGCTGGTTGCCAATAAAACACTTGCCTTCACAGATGGATTACAATTGGTATACAAAAGAGCCCTTGCAATGCAAAAAGCATGTGAGGCAGCACCCTCTACTATGGCCGCTGTACTGGGCCTAGAAAATAATGTTGTAGAAGATATTTGCGCCTTACAATCTGGGATTGTTGTAGCTGCAAACTACAACTGCCCCGGGCAATTGGTTATTAGTGGTGAGATAGAAGCTGTAAACAATGCTTGTGAGGCTCTAAAAGACGCTGGTGCAAGACGTGCTTTGTTACTGCCAGTTGGCGGAGCCTTTCATAGCCCACTTATGGAGCCTGCAAGAGAAGAATTAGCCGCTGCTATAGAGGCTACCCATTTTGCAAACCCAGGCTGCCCTATTTATCAAAACGTGAGCACAACAGCTGTTACAGATGCAACAGAAATTCAAAAAAACTTAATTGCACAACTCACAGCTCCTGTTAAATGGACACAAAGCATGCAAAATATGATTGCAGATGGAGCATCTCATTTTATTGAAGTAGGCCCTGGAAATGTATTACAAGGCTTGATGCGTAAAATAGACCGAAGTGTAGCGGCATCAAAAGGAGAAATTTAATTTTTAAAAAAAAATACTATAAAAAAAGAGACTGCTTGAAAGCAGTCTCTTTTTTTATGAGTGTAAGTGTTTTTTAGACTACTTAGTTACAAAATCAATCAAGGTTTTGGTAATAAAAGCAATTTGCTCATCGTCAAGCTCTGTATGCATAGGCAAAGAAACAACCTCTTTCACAAGTCTATTTGTTACAGTGAAATCTGCCT
>Ga0209712_10002637_pt1 | contig 14687 bp, 7 predicted proteins | sample ArcOceMetagenome_FD_187443 | JGI IMG/M metagenome (GOLD analysis project Ga0209712, IMG submission 187443) | Marine eukaryotic phytoplankton communities from Arctic Ocean - Arctic Ocean - Greenland ARC118M Metagenome (SPAdes) (version 2) | ecosystem: Environmental > Aquatic > Marine > Oceanic...
ACAGAACAAGCAGCAGCAGCAGCAGCAGCAGCAGCAGCAGCACCATTGCTGAAGGTGGCTTTTCGACATCCTCATCCTCTTTTGAGGATGTCATCATGGGATCGTCAATGGCTTGTTTGAGGACTGACGACCCTATTCATATTGCTCGTTTGACTAATAGTACCTACCAGCAAGATTACAATTCATTAGCATCACCATCATTTTCTTCCTCCAGAGCGAGAAGCATGTTTATGGACGTTGGTCCGATGATCGGCTTTTCAGGAGCAAGGAGAAACGATTATTTTTAAATGAAAATCCTTCTCTTGAGCTTAAATTAGCTTATGAAGAAGCAAAGCGCCTATTCCAGCAACACCAGCACGAAAGAAGAAACCAGCACCATCACGCACTAGAAGCCCTTTTCTCGCCGCGTCGTGGTACTACATCCGGCACGGGTACCCAGCACTTCAATTCTGACCATGATGAGCATGATAGCAGGATTCTCAGGGAAGCACTGCTTGTATTGGAAAGGGATCGTACTCTTTCGGGGCCAGGAGCACCACCACCACCAGGCCTTTATTTTTGTTGAAGTTCCCTATGTGTAGTTGTTCTATTCTGAGCTCTTTTCAACCATTGAATTACTACCGAATTTGACGGGGTTAACTGTTGTAGGAGCATGTTCAATCGGTTATTTATGTCATCAGCTGGACATTCAATCATAATGGAATCGAATTCGATGTTTCTTCGAGGCTGAACCACCACACGATTTGCCCAAAATTCTTGACAATTTTGAACATCTTCAACTTTCTGATAATTTTTATAATACATGATGTACGTTTTCTTTTGAACGTGTACACTGTACAGTAATGTACGTGTAGGTTATAATTTTGAATCATAATCAAGTTTTTCGCATCTCCCTCTTTCAGATCTTGAACTTAACTAGTATGCATACTATTTATTACTAGTATGCCAGTATTTATGGATGGGTCGGGAGATTTTTGTTCTTTTGAAGACTGCTTTGTGAGTGTTGCAAGTTTTTGAAGACTGCATATTTATTTGCTTCAAAGACCGGCAGTGCGACGACATGTCACAGACATGGAGATAGATGCGGTAGCGATGCGGTAAATCGCGATGTCTCCATTTTCTCAAAATGCGTATGCTTTTTTAAAAAACGAGAGCTGGATTTTTTTGTGGCACGTATTGCCGTTCTTTACCATATCATAGAAGTGAAATAGGCCATTGAATCAAAATGTTTATGTGATACCTGAAATTTGATCAATCATTGAAAATGACTTTTTGAGGGGTCATTTTCATTCGAAGAAAATTTGCCCGCGCTCGTCTGTCCATTTTTGGAATGATGAGCACCAGACCAAGAACTTTATTTTTTGTCAAAACATCCTCTCGCATCACAACAAACACATCAAATTAGCTGTGCCGGTACCGTAACGTACCAACTATTTCCATTCACCGAGCCTTCCATACAGCTAAAGAACGAATAGACTTCAATTCAAATGAAGAATCTTATTCTTCTTTCAGAAAATCGTCACTGTGTCTCCAGCATAGGAGACCAACAAGGCGATTTTGTTATCTCAACTCTATTACCAAATCCAAATGCCGATCACGATGATCCTGATTTCGCTGATCCCTCGGAAGCCTTCCATTACATTTTATCACCGACGGGTAATTTGTCAGGAATTTCTTCTAATGATGCCATCATATGGTCACTCAATCTCAACGAATTTGTCAATGATGAAGACAAGGACAAGGCAGAAAATGAACACCAAGAACACGAGTGGTTCCATCTTTCGCACGAGGAAAACAGTGACTTGCTGATAGCCCTCTCGCGAAATGGAGCAATAATTTCCGTCACACCTGATGGGAAACAAACAGACCTCATTGGATGTTTTGATCATGGGATTCATTGTGCTGCATGGAGCTCAGATGCTGAATTACTCGCACTAGTAACATACCAAGAACACGAGGGTGAGATCCAGGACACTGCGAATGGCAATGATGTTCCCAAAGAATTGATGGTGCCAGTGCTTATGACCATGAACACACAGTTTGAAATTCTATCCGAAGTTCCTCTACCGCATCATATACCGGACCAGCCCATTTCTGTCTGCTGGAATAAAAAAACAGATAATCAACTGGTGGCCATCTCCACACATGATTCAGAAGATGACAAACGAAAGATTAGAATCTTCCAGGGAGAATCCCTCGAAAGTATCGCCAATTCCAGAACTGAAGATGGAAGTGGGAAACTCATTCCGAATATATTGGCTGTTCCAGATATTGCATGGGCAGGTTCCAATTCATCGAATTTATTAGCTTGTGTGCAGCGTAAAGGACGCAAAGGGCGCAATATCGTATTCTTGGAACAGAATGGGTTGCAACATGGGGGATTCAAGTTGGAGCATAGGCTAGATCATGAGGAAGTTGTTGGCTTAGATTGGAACTCGGATAGTGATTTGTTGGCCATTACGCTATTGGGAAAAGGGCAAGATGCTGAATACGGAAAGGTACAATTCTATCATCGGAATAATTACCATTGGTACCTCAAATATGAGATACAGCTGAAGGACGGTTTGAAGGTTTCCTGTGTTTTGTTCGACGAGATCAAGAGTTACAATGTGTCCATTGCACTGCAGAATACAATTGAAACTGAAGGCTCGGTTCGAGAGTGGAGACAATACAGATTTATTTGGGATACCAGTACAACTTCTCAGAATGGGACTGCTGCAGTGGTTGACGGAAACAATCTCAATTTGACCATGTTTCAACAGGCAATGATTCCTCCTCCAATGTATGCCTCTCGACTGGTGTTTGATAAGGCTATTGTCGGAGTTTCGCATATTCCTAGCAATCTCCACGAAACTGGCATTGATTTGCTTGTGCAGTTGAGTGATGGGACTCTAGCATTTTGTGATTCATCTAAAGCGACTTTTGATGGAGGGGCCGCTAAAGAGATTTCAACCAAGGCTATTCTTGATCTTTCGTATGCATTGGACACAAACGGTAGTCCACTAGAAACCATGGATTCCTCTTGTCTGAGACAATTTCAGGTCGTAGACGTGAAACATGATGGTGATGATATCCATTTGAAGGTGCTTTCTGTCGCATGTTGTAAGGCCAATAATAGCGAGGGACCAAAAAAGGTGGAAGAATTAGTTGCTTTCATTGTGAAGATATCTTCTATTGATGGTGGAAACACTGCTTCGTGTACCGTAGTGAATAGAAATCGTATTGTCCTCGAAGGGAAAGTATTGAGGATGGTGAAATGGCTGGACTCTGAAGATGCCAACGGCGAAAGTGGGTCACAAGCAAGGGGAAAGGCCCTGATTGAATTGATAGATGGAAGTCTTTTTCAATATAGCTATTCCCTCGAATCCGATTCAGATGACGAAGTTATGCCATGCGAAGCCGAGCCCATGTTATTGGAACCGTGCCCATGGTTACAAGGGATTCTTACTGCTGGTGGTCGTCAACTTGTTATTGGACAATCTTCCAGATTCCGTCTGTACTTTGGCGAACGGCAGCTTTGTGATGCCTCCTCTTCATTTATGCTATCACCATCTCATGAATTTTTGGGATATGTCACGCTTGGTTCTCGTTCACAGCTTCGCTTTCTTCCTCTGAAAGTATTGCTGGACTTTGATCCACTCATGGGATCTGAAGAGAATCTAGAGTTTTTTGCAGAAGGTTACGAACCAAGAAATGTCGAGCGTGGGTCCACGTTAGTATCAATTCTGCCACACAAACCAAGTGTTGTATTACAGTTACCGCGAGGAAACATAGAAGGAGTTTATCCAAGAGCACTAGTACTGCCTCATATTATGTCTCTCATCGATGAAGACCAATATCAGCTTGCACTAGATTTGATGAGAAGGCAAAAAGTAGATATGAACTTGATTGTCGACATGAACCCTATGAAGTGCTTAGAGGGTGGCGGACTGAGAAAAATGGTGGGGCAAGTAAAGAATATCGATCATCTAAACTTGTTCTTGGCATCTTTACAAAACCATGATATTACTCAGTGGCAGTACCGAGTTCCAGCATGGCTTCGTAGCAGAGCAAAAGAACAAAACAATCAAGAAATCTCCCAAGATGGTACTCGCGCTGACACACAGTCTCCCTTCGATTTTACGACGAAAGTGAACAAAATTTGTTCCAAAATGCGTTTAGAAATGATGGATATGGAATATACTGGTCTTTCTCCAAAAGGCCAATTTCTATTGCCAATTCTTTCCACTTTCGCCAAAGAAAACCCTCCTAAACTACACGACGCTCTTCAACTAATAAAAGAAATGGCAATTTCTACCGCATCAACAATCAAACTCTCGAAAAAGAAATCTATCTTGCTATCAGATCACGCTCAAAGCTCTATCAAATACCTCGCATTCTTGGCAGATTATGAGCTTCTTTTCGATACAGCACTCGGAATGTACGACTTTGAATTAGCAAAGGCCGTGGCTAGAAATTCTCAAATGGATCCTAAAATATATCTACCCATGCTGAAACGCTTACGCAGCCTTCCTGACTACGAAGCAAAATTTGAAGTTGACGTCAAATTAAAGAGATTCGAGTCAGCACTAACTCACCTGTACAAAATAGGGGTTCCGGAATTTGATTCTGAAAGCAAGCTAGAATTTAGCGAGGAGCACTTTATCAAATGTTTGAAGTTCATTGAAGAACACAAATTGCATCAACTCGGGCTGAACCTTTTTGTGGCCTATCCGATCTGGCATAATCAAATAATGATATCGCTAGGTGAATCCTTGTTGAGGCAGAGCAACGCGGATTTAGCGCTATCAGTATTCCTCGCAGCAAACCCACCTTCGCTGAAAGGTGCAAGGAAAGCAGCACGCATGTGTGGCGACTATAAAACATTCTTTTCTTGTTTTGATAGCGACGAGTTGAGTGCAGACGAAAAGTTAGAAATTGCCTCTGATGTTGCCCAAGAGGTAGCCGATGGAATTGGAGGATTACTCTCGCAGAGAGATGGCTACGCAGCAGCAGCCAGGATTCTACTCGATTATTGTGAGGATATTGAAGGTGCAGTTGATATGCTCATCACGGCACAAATGTGGTTCGAAGGTCGCCGATTGGCACGTTTGCATGGCGAGACTGAGATCGAACAGCAAATTATTGACGCAGCAGTTTCGTATGGAAAGACTTGCCTGTCTGATTTTGAAACAAGAGCTGAGAACTTTCTGGACGCCAACAAACGCTATGCTGAAGTCTTGATCATTCGCAGGAAAGCAAAATTTGATGGCGAAGCCGCAGGTGGCGATGAAAATGACGAGACTGCCAGTCTATTTTCACTTGCTTCCAACGCATCAAATACTAGTATGCGGAGTAACATGAGTGCAAGTAGTGTTGGATCTGTCACAAGTGTGTCGAGTGTAATCAGCGCTGGTGCAGCAAGTACCTTTAGCCTCATCAACAACGGTGACAGCATCAGGCACAAATCCAAATTCAACAACATTGGCCGTAAGAAAAAGAAGAAGAAAACAAGACGAGAACGTCTAGGCAAGAAACCTGGTAGCGAGGAAGAATTGCAATCTTTAGTGACCAAGGTGAAGAGTAGTGCTATTGACCCAGAACATTCTGCAATCATTTCTGAAACAATCAGGTTTTTATGCCAAGTAGGCAAGGTATCATTTGCGTTGCAAATTTACAATGGTTATGAAGAATTGAAGCAATTTATTGAGAAGTACCAGACAGAAAGGATAGAGAAGGACAGCCAAGCAGTCAAAGACGAAGAGCAGAGAGCTAGGAGAGAGGGGCAATTTCACGAAAAGGTCGTTTTGGACTGTGAAGAAGAAGTAAACAACGCACGATGCGCCGATTTGCCTCAAGTTATCCACAATTTGCTAGCATACAAGATAGGAACATAGTAATTTATAGGTCTAAATGCATTAAAACTAGTTCATTCTTTTGTAAGTGTACAAATTGTACTAATTGTTAGGCTACTATATATTTTTTGCCGCACGGAAGCATCGAACAGTATGATATGTATCAGGCGTCGGCAGCCTATTCTTCCTCATCACTACTGGTATCCCAATTTTCATCATCATCATCATCTCCACCTGGCTTTTTGCAATTAATAGTTCTTGACCCATCAGCCCCAGGTACATCACTCTCTAAACGCAAACCACCCATAATAAGGGATGTCCTCACGGTTTCCACTTCCTCGTCTCCCACTTGTTCATTTTCACCCACTATAATATGCACAATGAAGTCAGCACCGGCTTTGAGAAATGGGACAAAGACGGGAATGGCGTCACCATCGTATAATGTATTGACATCCTTGTTTTGGATCACCACATGCATGGTCTCAAGTGAATCAGGTACGGCCATTCTATCGAGAGCATCTTTGAATTGTTCTTTCAAAAATAGAGTGATGGAGATCACGTGGGCTTCAGGCCTGAAGAACATGGCTTCTCCGAGAACGCAAATTGCGGTCGTGGGCTGTGCCTCCTCCTCTGTTTCTTGTTGGGTCTCGGACATTGTGGTATCTAAGGGCTGTGCGTTCTCTGTTAATGGTTGGGTCTCGGACATTGTGGTATCTAAGCTGTCTGATTTTCTCTTCATAAAAGGGGAGAAATGTGTACAGTTTTTTGTTTCTACGAGAGTATCGCGAGTATCAACTAGAGTCTATGTAGTGTACGAAGTCTAACTTCTTTCTGTTTCGATCCTGTCGAAGTTTGTGGTCTGATTTTTGCATAGTTTTGTCCTAAATACCTTTCGCGCGCTTTTCTTGTTCTCACACAACACAAAAAATGGGTGGTTGCGCTCGTATTCTTCAATAAATGAATGCATTCATCATTGATAATTGCTCCAACCAAACATTTGAGTTGTTCTAAACTACATCTGAAATCTGGAAGCTAAAAGATAAAAGATTCATTCACAATGGGTGATGCTGAACAACCAGAGAAGAGACGTCGTCGCCGGGGAGCGAAATCAAGAGACATAGCCGAAGATGGACCAAAGCAAAAAGAAACATCCAACAAAAGAAAAATAGAGCAAGTGGATCCACCCTCCGCTCCAGCTCCAGCTCCAACCCAAGCTCCAACCCCAGCCCCTACAATCGCTAACAAAAGTCAAGTTGACAATGGGAAGAAGAATAAGAAACAGAAAAAGAAAAAACTAAAGATTCCAAAGAAAGGTGAACCTGGCTATTTGTCACCTACGCAACTGCGAAATGCTCGGAAACGGAGAGCAAAACAGAAGAAACAAGGAGAAGTGACCGAAGAGAACCAAGAAAGCGGCAATGATGCCACACTCCAGAAAAAGAATTTCAAATCTAATAGAGATGATCCTTCTTTGAGATACATCAAGGATCCAAGATCAGCCCCCCTCGTGAAAAAAGCCAAGTCTTTTTTCAAAGGTATGAGCATCCCATTCGAAGTCTATGTTGGTGAATTGAGTGGATGGCGCACGGTATCAAAACTGCCTGTCAGGAGATCAAACGACGAAGAGAAGTCTTGCGTAATTGGATTATTCAAACCGGGCTCGCACACTATTGTGAAGGTACCAAACTGCGTAGCTCATCACCCTTCCATTAATAGAACCATAGAAATTCTACAAAAGGAATGCGACGATCTTGGTATCGAACCATTCAATGAATTTGACGGGACTGGAATCTTGAGATATGTTTGCATCAACGTTGAGCGGAATACGGGTAAAGTTCAGCTCACACTCGTTTGGAATGCACCGCCATACTCAGATGGAGATGGAGGAAACGATGATGCCGGGAAGGAACTGCTCGATACATTTACAAAAGACCTAGTTGGAAAATCCAGTCAACTCCAATTGCATTCTCTTTGGGTTCATTTCAACTCTCAGTCGAAGCACGCAGATAATGTTTTTGACTATGGATCTTCAAGTGATAATAGCTCCCTTTGGAAACACGTTCATGGCCCCAAGCATATAATCGAGACCCTTGATCTGTCGCAGTGCCCCACGCCCAATGATGTGAAATTGCACTTCCCTCCGAATGTCTTTCGCCAGGCAAATTTGGATGCCTTTACCAAGATTGTCCTTGCTATCCGCAAATATGTCATGTCATATAATAATCAGGAAAGGTCAGAAACTGTGCTTCCAACGTGCCTAGAGTTGTATGGCGGTGTCGGTACCCTAGGACTCAACATCTGTGACCTTCTAAGTTCATTTGTCAGCTCTGACGAAAATCCATACAATAAGATATGCTTCGAGAAGGCAGCCAAATTGCTTTCTTCAAAGAACCGTGCTAAGTGTACTTATATTCCTAAAAATGCCACCGATGTGATCAAAGAGGCAAAAGTACTTTCGAAAGATTGCGAAATTCTTTTGGTGGACCCCCCCAGAAAGGGTCTAGGTGAATATGTGACACAATCATTTATTGATGCTGCAGGAAATGAAAATGGTCCTAAAGTTTTAATTTATGTTAGCTGCGGCTTCGAAGCGTTCACGAGGGACTGTGATCAATTGCTCAAGAGCACGAAATGGAAGTTGGACAATGCTGAAGGGCATCTACTTTTTCCAGGATCGGACGCGATTGAGACTTTGGCATTCTTTCGACGCACTTGAAGATAAATTCACGAGTGCAGAATATACCGGTACACCTAAATTAAGATTGTGAAAAGTCTGGGCGCAAGTACACGTAATTAATTGATTTCTTATTACTTGTTTTTATTTTTCTCGTAAGAGCTCGTTTCTGGGAGGAATCCTTTTATTCTCACGAATTCTTCCTTGATATATGTCAAATCTAGTAGACCCGCAGGGGGATCAATATATATCATCCGTTTTTCGATATCCACGGTCGGTACAATAGACGGGACAAATGGAATGAGAATCATTTCATCCTTCCAAGAAGGACTTCCATTGCGACCTCTAGGCAAGACAATCTCAAGTAAATCTTGCCCCAGACCTGGTGTGGTACACATTTCTTCTGCAAGCACGACGCCTTTCAAAATTCCCACAAATTTTCCACTGACGCTATTGTTGTTGTTATTGTCATTGTCACTATCAATGCCACCTTCAACAGAAATTGCGTCATCACGATCAGTGTCATCCTCTTCCTTAATGTCGTCATCGTCATCGTCATCTTCCCCATAGCCAGTGACTAGATGAACATCTAGCCCAACCAATTCGGACACAAGGTAATCATTTTCATCCATATCCTCAGGTCTCTCTTCCTGCCGGGCGTACAACACTGATTTACGAAGCTTCAAAGCTTCATTCCTATCTGATACCCCTTCAAGTTTGATAAGATATTCATTCTTTAATCGAAGACGGCCCTCCAAAAGACGAATTTCCCTGGGCGATCTTCTACTCGGGGACTTTAGATGTCTAATGCCCGGCTTACAGAGACGTTCTGAAAATTCAGTAACTGCTGATATTTTCATTAACCCATGAACTCCATGCGCTCCCAATATTGTGCCCAACTCCGTGTATCCATAGGTGGAAGGATCGTAAGGATCGATAGTCCTATTGTCAGGAAATAGCCTCTTATCGCGATCTCTTTTCTCCATCTTCATAGCTTCCATAGTTTCTTCATCCCATTCAACCTTTTGATTCTTTTTCTTTGCTACTTCAGTTTTGATGGTTTTGTTTTTCTCTTCGGATTCGCTGACGAGTGCTTCAAAAGGGTCTACATTCATTTTATCTGTCTTGGAGAAGTTTGCATATTTGTTCTTCTTCTTTCTTCTCTTTGAATTGGTACCGGTACTTGTTTCCGGTTCATCTGCAACTGCAGGTAATGCAAATTGAAAATGCCCAATTGATTGAGCACACGTGAACGTACACGTACTGGGGAGGAGAAATGATTCAGTAACTTGCACAAGTAGGAGTGATGGCAAAACTTTGAGAAGTACAAAGACGATTCTCATCGTGGGCGAAGTTTGAACAGTTGAGCTGTTCTAGTTTGATGACAGTTGATACTTGGTATCAAGAGCCTACAAGTAGGCAGGTTTTGTTGTTTGTTGTGAATGGTTTGTTTGGTGTTTGTTCTTTTCGTCTGTTCGTTGTTTGGTGGTGCGTGAGTGAGATGAATGAGTGGGAAAGGCGCTGTCGGGCGCGAAAGGAATTCGGGTCTCATCAGTCACGACCACTGGTTTTGAAAGTTCATTCGAGCCAAAAATAAATGAAATAGTAGAGCACCACAAAATAGTACAGCAGACTGTTATCAGACTCACGATGTCATCAATGGGATCTCTCGGCCTACTCGTTGAAGCTTGTAAAAGCTGCGGTGAAGAATCTTTCAGTGAAGAGGACGGCAAAGAAAACTGCGATCCTAATTCAAGTACATTTTCGACTTCCGTTTCGGGTGCTAGTATCATCTCCTCCGTTGCACCACCACCAACATTTGACATTCTATATTGCAAAGCGAGAGGAATGCCATTAGATCATATTGGATCCAACGCAATGCTACAATTTCAAAACGGAGCATATGCTGTCCATGGTGCAGAACTAAAGTGTACTCATGCAACGTGCATGGCAGATGGCATAAAGTTTCGCTACTGCAAACATTGTGCAAAGGCTGTTGCAAAGAGAAACTTTCGCAAAAGGCATGCACACCCGGAGTTTATAAATGTGAAAGATATTCCAGCTTCTTCATTTTTAGAACCACAAAAACCTGTTTGGTATTCTGTTCATCCTGCTCTGTCACCTTCACGGCATTCGACCCCTCTGTTGAAAAATAGAGGAAACAAATCTAGTTCAAGAAAACAGAATGCTGATTGTCAACACCCAGAAGTCCATCCAGTTGTTCAACCAATGGATATCGATGAATATAATGACGAAAGTGACAACCGTCAGCATAACCAGACATCATATGTTAGAGAAGTCCCCTCAGCTTGGATCGAACTTTATCACAACCGACCTGACGGGGGCGACATATACACGCAGCAGGAATGGCTTCAGCGTGTCATGACGGTTGCAGAACTTGGATCAGAAACAAATAAGATTGAAACAAATTGTACTGATGAAGAAACTAGCAAATTCATGAATGCTTCCAACTCTGTGGTGGCAGTCAAAGAAGAGTTCAGTAATAACTTCCCTCCACGATTTGTTACGTGTGCTGATGAGGGCAATGCACAAGAAGAGGGAATGCCTAGATATCGCCAACATGCAGAATCTTTGTCATTGCAGATTAATACGGATCTTGACCTGTTGGGAACTCATTCAATAATGCTTGATAGCAATGGATCTATAGATTTCGTGTACTCCAAAGACATGAAAGAAGCAGTAAATAATTTTCAGGACACCGAGTAACATTGAATATAAACACGTAATTTTAAATTTCTTATTACTTTTTGCGACTAACAAAGGACCTTATGGTCACTCTCGCATCTGATATTGAAAATGGTGGCACAATGCGGAATCAAATTATCCGTAGATTATACCTCAGGGTAGTACCCTACCTTACCTTGTTCAGAGTTATAAAAGCCTACGAGTTTGAGAGCTCCAAATGTATCCCCGATTGCCAAGTTGCCGGAGCAGGAAGAATGTAGATTAACAGTTTGCGATCCACCAGTACTGATTCTGATTACGACATACATATTTGTTGGTCCTCCCGTGACCTCAATTTTATCACCTGCAGTTATTTCGGAATACATTACACCGTTTACATCGATCTCCACTTTGGTATCTTTAGTGACGTTAAATCTATCAGGTTCGCAAATGAAATAATTTTTCTTGTTCTTGTTCTTAAGCTTCCTTTGACCATTCGTACTGGCATCACACATTCCACCAGTGAACTCAAACCAGAGACTGTCTGAGCGTTTTTCACAAACGACTCTATCATCTGGTGTAGTCGTGGATGGAGGAATTTGGTCTGGCACTGCTGGTGTGTTTTGAGTAGGGGCTGGAGGCTCCGGCGTAGGAGATGGGGTATCAATTTGAGGGGGGTCCTGCTGAATTGGTGGGAGGAATAATCCATTTGGATCTGGAGTCCAACCACAGTTGATAGGTGCTTTGTCATCACCAAAGTCATACGTAATAGTGATTGGAATGGTTTTGCGAGATCCAGGGGGTGACAGCTCGCATGGTGCAATAAATCTCCTTTCAGTCAAAGCCCACTCATCACCGTAGCAAATGTTCTTGGAGGTGCATTCGTAGTCTTTACTGTGACTGTGAACCAGCTTTTTAGCTGCCCCATTATTGAAAAAGATCTCAATATCATCTACACTGTGACAGCCTAGATCTACCTTTTGGATTGCATAAGAAAAGACGGCTTCACCTTCCCAGCAACCATGATCGATAGTGTATTCCGTGCAATCTTGACCCATGTACTTGCAATCGACAGCTGGAACACCCGATGCCAGCAGTGGAGCAATAGGCCTATTTGTTTGAAGCATTTTCAAGTAGGTGAATAATTAATGTTAGTGCAAATGCATTGAACCAAACATAATCATAATGAATTCATGAAACTTACGGAATTTGAAATCCGGCGCTCTCAGCATCAACACCAGGGCGTCTAGAAGGATTAGCTTGATCAGAAGCAACAGCAGTTGCTCTCACAGTCACCTCCTCTCCGTTGCGTTCGCAAATATTGATGTCTTCAAGATTAGTTACCGTGATGGCCTCGTTTGCTTTCAATTCTTTCCCAATTTGATCTTTCTCGAGGGGGGTGTCTCCTACTAGCGCTCCGAGAATGACAGGTACCGGACCGTCATTAGTAATAGTATAAGTAGTCCTGAACGTTTTCTCACAGTCTACGACCTTATTCGGTGTATAGTTTGGAAGATTGTCAGTAGAAATGAAACTTTCGGATCCTTTATAAGTTTCAAATTCGGTCAAGATTTGCAAGTCAATGCTAGCGGTCAAAAAATCAGTGTCATCAGCAACGTCATCATCCTTCTTACGAAGCTTGAATTTCATGAAATCATAGGAATAACAATAGTAAGAATTCTCCTGATCATGTCCTTCAACCCATGCATTCAAGGTCATTCCAGCAGCAGCCTGGCCTGTACTGCAAGTGTTGTATGACTTGTTTTTCTTTACAGTCCTACACTCGCTTCTGATCATTTTGTTTTTGTTGAAATCAGAGAGAACAACATTGTCGATCTTAGGATTGGTCATCTGCTGTCTGAGAACGATGCTCATTTCGTTATTGTTACAGTAATGAAAGGTATATTGGAGGTTTCTTTCTTTGGCGCAATCCATGGAAGCGAGGTTTGCACAGGGCTGTCCATCGAATTCGCCACCCTTAATTTCACACGAAAGCTTCACAGATGTATCACAGTCTTCACCGTTCTCCTTCTGCTGCGCGGAGGTTGACCCTAATAAGGCAGATAGGACGATTGCCTTGAAAAATCTGTTCATCGCACACGTATTCAATAGTTTCAGTTGATTTATTTCAGCGTTTTGAATTTATGCAGGAAGACGGTTGGTGTTTTGTCAAAACCCTTGATTGGGTTCCACTCCGTTTTGAATTTTCCGAAATTTTTCTATTCGACAGAATTTAATCTCGTCACAAAACTAAGATATTCTTATCTTGAATAACTTGGGCTCATTTCTTACCTTTTTAGGGACCAACACGATTTTTTTATTCATTTTTTCTTTCGTGGCAAACGGTATTCTGTTTTTCACCGTTTCTTTGAACAGCGAGATGAGAAGACAACCCACAGCTAACGTCAATGATTGTCACCATGAGAAAGAAATAGGGTTAATTTTTTGCGGGGGTGTCAAAATTTGAAATTAGGTAACGCACTTGGAAACTTTTTCCTGGTTTTTCCTGAACGGGTCATTGGATACGACACCCGACACCCCGCATGCTATTTTTCGAATTGTTACAGTAGTTCGTAGCTCAACACTATGATATATCACGTAGATGGTATCTAAAGGCGAGTTTGCCTGCCTTTAATAATCTGCGATCAACGCTATTTCAGTCTTAGTGAATTAAATTAAATATTGTGTATGGCTGTTACCGATTGTTTACAACTATTCTTCTAGTTTGTGCCGCCAATTTCGCCAATTTCTTTTCTTCCTTAATTCGCCTTTTCATTTTACTCTGGTTTGCAATTTTGGTAGTCAGACGAGACAACGCAGTATGTAGTGTGTACTCGTAGCAGAGATTGAAAAAGGGAACCATTTTTAAAAACAATGACAACAAACAACTGATGTTGGTACGTGTAGGTTCCCAGCTTTCAACCGGTGAACAGTAGAAGCTAAAGGAAGATTTTTGGAGAGCGGGTTTCAAGAATTTCCCGAACAAAACCTGCCAGTCAGAGAAACGAAACTTACAGTCACCCCCATCAAGTCCGATGACCATGTTGCCGGATGTAGAATGAACGGCGTATTTTATTGTGCAATTTGTGGATGGAAATCTTACTTTCAGTACAGTACGACGATGCTGCCGAAGTTTATACTACGAGACTCACTTCTGGGAACGCGAACCGAAGCCAAAAAGAACCTACTCATCCTTGGGCCGATGGAATGTAAAATATTGGATGACTGAGACGCATCGGCAGGAAAAAAGCTTCAGTCGTACAGGTACGGTACAGTATGCAATATCACATCCCAACTTGTACAACATAAACTACAAAAGGCTCAAAGCGATGGGATTTGATGCTCTGGAATGTAGAATGATTATGCATGCCATCCAGAACAAGAAAAACGAATGAAGGTAAACGAGATTAGTGTAATTCTTACTAATTGATCTTGCAGCTGCGCAAAAAAGTATTATTGTGATAATCTGTAGTTATGCCGAACAATAACATGCA
>Ga0209712_10002638_pt1 | contig 14682 bp, 15 predicted proteins | sample ArcOceMetagenome_FD_187443 | JGI IMG/M metagenome (GOLD analysis project Ga0209712, IMG submission 187443) | Marine eukaryotic phytoplankton communities from Arctic Ocean - Arctic Ocean - Greenland ARC118M Metagenome (SPAdes) (version 2) | ecosystem: Environmental > Aquatic > Marine > Oceanic...
TCCCACTTAATTGGGCAAAAGACTGCGTCAACATCCACCTGATCCGGCACCCCGCGCGCGTAATCACCAGCTATGGAGCAAAGCGTGACACCATCACTGGCTACGACATCGGCTACACCGCTCAAGCAGCGCTTTTTGACAAGATCGGCGGCCTCATCATTGACAGCTCTGACATTCGCCAAGCCCCTGAAGCCATGCTGAAAAAACTGTGTGTGGCGATCGATTTACCGTTTGATCCGGCGATGCTTTCGTGGTCTGCTGGCCAGCGCAAAGATGACGGAATTTGGGCGTCGCATTGGTACAATGCCGTGCATAAATCAACTGGCTTTGCTGGTGCAGAAGGCCCGTTGCCAACCCTAACGGGCGACAATCTGACCTTGCTAGAAAACGCGCTGCCAATTTACGAAAAACTGGCAGCGCATAAGATTTAGGATTTCAGACGACGCTCGCGCGCAGCCAACAACTTCAACCGCAACGCATTCAACTGAATGAACCCCTGTGCATCCGTCTGATCGTAAGCGCCCGCATCATCTTCAAACGTCACGTGGGCTTCGGAATAAAGGCTATGATCGGACCAGCGCGCAACAGTCGTAGCGGACCCTTTGTAAAGTTTGATCTTCACAGTACCCGTCACATGTTCTTGTGATTTGTCGATCAAAGCCTGCATCATTTCGCGTTCCGGCGAGAACCAGAAACCGTTATAAATAAGCTCTGCGTAACGCGGCATGATGCTGTCTTTAAGATGCCCAGCGCCGCTGTCCATCGTGATTTGCTCAATACCACGGTGGGCTTCTAGCAGGACAGTTCCGCCTGGTGTTTCATAAACGCCGCGAGATTTCATGCCGACAAAACGGTTTTCAACAAGGTCCAATCGACCAACGCCGTGCTTGCCGCCAAGCTCGTTCAGCTTTGTCAAAACAGTCGCAGGTGAGAGCATCTCGCCATTAATAGACACTGCATCTCCCTGCTCGAATCCAATTTCAATGAACTCTGGCTCGTTTGGCGCTTTCTCTGGGGACACCGTGCGCTGGTACACATATTCTGGTGCTTCGACGGCGGGATCTTCGAGGACCTTACCTTCGGACGATGTGTGCAACAGGTTTGCATCGACACTAAACGGAGCATCGCCGCGTTTGTCTTTCGCCACAGGGATCTGGTGCAGTTCAGCAAATTCGATCAGCTTCGTGCGGCTGGTCAGGTCCCATTCACGCCAAGGCGCGATGACCTTAATGTCTGGGTTTAGCGCATATGCCGCCAGCTCAAACCGAACCTGATCGTTGCCTTTGCCCGTTGCGCCGTGGGACACGGCATCGGCGTCTTCAAGCGCTGCGATTTCAACAAGACGTTTGGAAATCAGCGGGCGCGCGATGGATGTACCGAGCAGATAAAGCCCTTCATACAGCGCATTGGCGCGGAACATTGGAAACACGAAATCGCGCACGAATTCTTCGCGCAGGTCTTCTATATAGATTTTCGATGCACCCATCGTTTCGGCCTTGGCGCGCGCTGGCTCCAGCTCTTCGCCCTGACCTAGATCGGCTGTAAATGTCACGACTTCGCAGCCATATTCGGTTTGCAGCCATTTCAGGATGATCGAGGTATCAAGACCACCGGAATACGCGAGGACAACTTTTTTCGGAGCGGACATAAGTACGGGCCTTTTCAGAAGTGTGAATTTTTCAGCGGGGTAACGGGTTTTGTTGGGCCGCGCAAGGATAGCGGATTGACGGGGCAGGGCGCGCAATGCAACCAAAGGCAGACGAGATTGATCAGCTAAAGGAAATTGCCCGTGGCTTGGAATATTGTGCGACACGCGTTTGTCATTGTTTTTGGAAATTTAAAGGAAGCTTTGAAGGTGTCAGTGGCGCCATTTATAATGTTGGTTTGTATCATAGCTGTTTCGGCTTTTCTTTTGGGATTGCCCATCGGGGGTGAACAAACGACGCTCGCAAACGCGAATTTCTCAGGTTCACTTGCCCTTCTCTTCATTATTATTGCTGTTGCAGTGATGTTTACCTTTGGGTTGATCGCTGTAACATGGCATCGATATATTCTGTTAGAGGAATATCCCGGAGTTGTGCCGTCAATATCGGATCGCCCGATTGGTACTTATATCGCGCGCATGCTGATGATCGTTTTGCAAATGTCATGCGTTATGATCCCTTTGATGTTTCTGGTGCTGCCTTTGATAATGGGTGGTGGTGGCAGCACAATCGCTGGTTTCGTTGGAGTTGTCGGGTTGAATGTCATGCTAACATTTATTTGGTTGCGGCTCAGCGTATCGCTGCCGTCTGTCGCCGTGGGCGAACCAATGGGCAGTGTGGAGGCGTGGACTAAGACAAATGATGTTTGGGAAATGATTTTGGGCATTAGCATTATTGTGATCGTGCTAAACTTCGCCGCGACTACGATCGTTACAACGCTATTTTCCGGTATTCCGGTTGTTTTTGGCGTTTTGAGTATCGCTGTTCAGTGGGTCAGCATGATGGTTGGAATCAGCATTCTTACCACCATCTACGGACATGTTATTGAAGGTCGTTCTCTTACAGGTACTTAAAACGACAAGTTTGCTACAAACGCAGCGTCGCCATCATTCGCTAGTTCTTGAATGGCGTCGCTGGGGTACATCCAGACGGCTTCGTGGCTCACCTCGCGTGGGGGGCCGTGTCGCCGGACCGGCATTGCCGTATAGATATGACATAGCTTTTCAGCGTGCATGTCATAATCGGGCATCCAGACAAATTTGCGGAATGCGCCAAGGCGGCGGGGTTTCGCGATGCTCCACCCTGTTTCTTCGAATACTTCACGGTGAAGCGCTTGCAACGGGCTTTCTCCAACGTCAATTCCGCCACCGGGTAGTTGGAATTCGTAATGCGGGGCTGCTTGGTAGGTCAGCAAAAGCTGTCCTGCGTTGGGCAAAATTGCATAGACACCAGCGCGCAATGTGTACTGCTGCCCGACTTTGGGTGAATTTCCGTACCGTTTGATCATCGTTGCCCCCTTGGACCGCGGCTTGTCCTGCCTATATAGGCGCGGTATGCCAATTGCGCACATGTAAGGAAAGCCCATGACCACTGGCAAGATTGCTTGGGACGATACCGTCCTGCCATTTCAGCTTGATGCTTCTGATATTCGGGGGCGCGTTGCACGTTTGGATACGGCGTTTGAGGAAATTCTGGCGCAGCACGATTATCCTGTGCTGATCGAAAGCTTGGTCGCAGAGATGGCGCTGTTGACCGCGATGATTGGTCAATCGATGAAAACCCGTTGGAAGTTGTCGTTGCAGGTCCGCGGCGATGGTCCTGCGCGTCTTATCGCCACCGATTATTATGCGCCGACCGCTGATGGTGAACCGGCTCGCATTCGCGCCTACGCGTCGTATGACAAGGAAACGCTGGATCACAGTGCTGTGCCGTTTAGTCAGATCGGCAAAGGTTACTTTGCGATCCTCATTGATCAGGGTGAGGATATGACCCCGTACCAAGGGATCACGCCGATTGCCGGTGGATCACTGGCATCTTGTGCCCAGACGTATTTTTCGCAATCAGAGCAGTTGCCGACACGGTTCGAGCTGTCCTTTGGTCGTAGCCAAGTGCCTGGTGAAACAGAGCAATGGCGCGCTGGTGGTATGATGCTGCAGCACATGCCGAAGGCGTCCCCTGAAATGTCTGGTAAAGGCGGATCTGGAGAAGATGGTTTAATCGAGGCGTCTGACATTCTGACGGCGGGCGAAAGTGAAAACTGGATTCGTGCCAACGCATTGCTGGATACGGTCAATGAGATCGAATTGATCGGCCCGACGGTAACTCCAGCTGATTTGTTGCTTCGCCTGTTCCATGAAGAAGAGCCGCGCGTTTATGACCCGCAGCCTGTCAAATTTGGGTGCACCTGTTCCGAGAATAAAGTGCGCCAGTCTTTGTCGATCTATTCGGCCAAAGACATCAAATATATGACAACGGACGATGGCACGGTCACCGCTGATTGTCAGTTCTGCGGATCGCATTATGTCTTTGACCCAACATCGCTTGGGTTCGAGGCGAAAAGTGAAGACGCCTGATCTACGCCAAGCTTTGATGGATGCGCTGTCTAAGACGGGCCGCGCGTCCTCTGACTATGACCTAAACAAAGACGTGGTTTTACCGACTGGCCGAAAGTTGACGCCAGCGTCGGTGCTGATCGCAGTGCGCGCGGATACTGGCCGCCTCATCCTAACCAAGCGATCCGCCAAGCTGAAACATCATCCCGGACAGATTGCTTTTGCTGGCGGTAAACAGGATTCCAGTGATGTGGACGAAATTGCCGCTGCGTTGCGCGAAGCTCGCGAAGAAATCGGGCTGATGCCGGATAGTGTCGAGGTTCTTGGAGCGCTGCCTCCGCATGAGACAGTTACCGGATACACGGTGACACCAGTTGTCGCATTGGTTCATGGCGCGTTTGATCCGACACCCGAATTGGGCGAAGTTTCCGAAGTGTTCGAGGCGCCACTGGCCCACGTCTCAGACCCCTCAATGTTCCGTATTGAGGGTCGCCATTGGCAGGGTCATCGTCGTCAGTACTTTGTCGTGCCTTATGGCCCCTATTATATTTGGGGTGCTACTGCCCGCATCTTGCGTGCGCTCGCGGATCGTATGACATGACGACGCTTAACGCACCTTGGCTGCATGGCCCTGCTCGCGGCGTTTGTACGATGCTAGAAGACGCCGGTTATCAGGCGTGGTTTGTCGGTGGGGTGGTGCGCAATGCGCTGATTGATGCACCGGTGTCTGACCTTGATCTATCGACTGATGCGCTCCCTGAAACCGTGATGTCGCTTGCCAAAGCCGCTGGGTTGAAGGCCATTCCAACAGGGATTGATCACGGCACAGTGACGATAGTGTCCAATGGCGAACCGGTCGAGGTCACCACGTTCCGCCGCGATGTAGCCACCGATGGTCGGCACGCCGTCGTGGCATTTTCAGATTCCATGGAAGACGACGCGCGCCGTCGCGATTTCACGATGAACGCGCTATATTGCGATATTCGTGGTAAGGTGGCGGATCCGCTGGGTGGCTTGCGAGACCTGCACGCCCACCGCGTTCGTTTCATCGAAGACCCAGTGACGCGGATCAAAGAAGACTACCTGCGTATCCTGCGGTTTTTCCGGTTTTATGCTTGGTATGGCGACACGGACGCGGGCATCGACGCTGATGGCCTTGCTGCCTGTGCGATGTATGCGGATGGGCTGGATGGATTGTCATCAGAGCGGGTGACGTCCGAGATGCTCAAGTTATTGTCGGCATCTGACCCAGCACCTGCTGTGGCCGCGATGGGGCAGTCGGGTGTCCTGATGCATATATTGCCAGGGGCTGCCCGCGATGTGGTCGCAGTTTTGGTACATCTTGAGCAAATATTGAGGCTAGACCCCGATCCGATCCGGAGGCTTGTCGCACTTGGCGGAGAGCGAGATTGCTTGCGGCTATCAAATGCCCAGCAAAAAGCAATTGATGTCCGACTCGCTGATATGCCGCTGACTGAGCTGGCATTTCGTCACGGGGCCAACGCCGCAACGGATCGATATTTAATTGAACAAGCCAGCATGACCCAACCTGTTGATCCGGCGCGGTTGGTTGATTTTGAGGCAGCCGCTGTTCAAATATTTCCGCTAAATGCAGTGGATTTGATGCCGGCACTACAAGGTGCCGCGCTTGGCAAGTCGCTGAAGCTGGCAGAGGCAAAATGGATTGCGTCTGGCTTTACGCTTGCCAAGGCTGATCTTCTTTGAACAACCAAGACGCCATCTATCTGATGATGACTTATGTCTTCGTTGGTTTGTTTTCGCCGGGTCCAAACGTGGTCTTGCTAACAGCATCCGGTGCACGGTTCGGGTTCAAGGCAACAGTGCCCCATATCCTTGGTGTGGCGCTGGGCGTTGGAATTATTGCTGGGTTGACGGGGCTGGGGATCGGCGTTCTGATTTTGACTGTTCCGTGGCTTATCTTTGGTCTTAAGATTGTTGCGGCTCTATGGATTTTGTGGATGGCTTGGGGGCTTTGGCAAGCACGTCCAGTCACGAAGCGCGAAACGGGCATCCGTCCGTTTACGTTCGTCGAGGCGTTGCTGTTCCAAGCCGTGAACCCAAAGATTTGGATTGTCGCATTGGCCGCCGCGATCTATGTTTCCGACTTCCCACCAAGCCAACAGGCGATGTATCTGGCGGCAGCATTTTCAGGCATCAACTTGCTCGTTTGTCTATTTTGGACTTGGGCGGGGTCTTTGCTGTCACTGCTGCTGAATAACCCACGCGTATGGCAGATATCCATGCGGATTATGGCCGTTGCGCTGGCAGGTTTTTCGCTGGCGGTTTTCCTCTGACCTGAACCACGCTATGTCAGATGTATTACAATCAAAGGCAGACCTAGATGTTTCGTTTTTTCGAAAATCTTGTCGACCCCTATACAAGGTATGAGGCCACCGACGTACCATCACAGCGGCTTTTACCGTTCCTAATCGATTATACACGTCCATTTCGGAGGGTGTTTTGGATCACTGGTGCCTTGTCGGTTATTGTCGCCATCGTTGAGATTTGGTTGCTAGGCTATCTTGGGCGGCTGGTGAATATTTTGTCTGATGGTACGCCTGCTCAAGTTTGGGTGGAATCGGGGACCGAACTGGTGCTTGTCGCGATTTTTCTGCTGACGATGCGGCCGTTGACCCAAGCGTTGCACGTTCTGCTACTAAATCAAACGATTATGCCGAATATTGGAACATTGGTGCGTTGGCGAGCCCACCGTCAGGTGCTGCGCCAATCTGTCGGCTGGTTCGAAGATGACTTTGCCGGACGCATCGCCAACCGTATTATGCAAACACCGCCTGCGGTGGGCGAGGTGGTGTTTCAGGTTTTCGACGCACTGACGTTCTCAATCGCCTATCTGGTGGGTGCGCTGATCCTGCTGGGCGATGCGGATATCCGGTTGATTATTCCACTGCTTATTTGGTTCGTTCTTTATGCTTTTTTGCTGCGATGGGTCGTGAAAAAGATCACGCCAGCGTCTGAGGCCGCATCAGATGCACGCAGCGCTGTCACTGGGCGCGTCGTAGACAGTTACACCAATATTCATTCGGTTAAGATGTTCGCACATCATGACCGTGAAATTGGTTATGCAAAAGAAGTAATTGAGAAAGCCCGCTTGACGTTTCAACAGGAAATGCGGCTCTACACGATTATGGATATTTCGCTTAGCGTGCTGAATGGATTCTTGATTGTTGGCGTAGTTGCTTGGGCGATATGGCTTTGGGTCCATGGTTTCGCAGATATCGGTGTCGTTGCACTTGCCACTGCTTTGACCCTGCGCATGAACGGCATGTCTGGCTGGATCATGTGGGCGGTTTCAAATTTTTACCGCAACCTTGGCGTGGTTTCCGAGGGCATGAAAACGATCGCACAGCCTGTAATGTTGCTTGACGGACCTGATGCAAGACCGCTGGCAATCGTGGATGGTGCGCTGGAATTGCGTGATTTGTCCCATCATTACGGCAAGGACACGGGTGGCCTGGATCACATCAATTTGAGTATCAAAGCGGGTCAAAAGGTCGGGCTTGTTGGTCAGTCAGGTGCCGGAAAATCGACCCTCGTAAAGCTTATTTTGCGATTTTACGATGTTGAACAGGGAGCGATCGTTATCGACGGGCAAGTCATTGCCGAAGTGACCCAAGACAGCCTGCGGTCCGCAATCGGCATGGTGCAACAGGACAGCTCGTTGTTGCATCGGTCTGTGCGTGAAAACATTATTTATGGTGATCCTACGGCGACCGAAGACCAGATCATCGCCGCTGCCAAAAAAGCAGAGGCGCATGACTTCATTCTTGGGTTGGAAGATAGCGAAGGCAACAAAGGTTATGATGCCCGTGTCGGCGAGCGTGGCGTTAAGTTGTCTGGTGGTCAGCGGCAGCGTATTGCGTTGGCCCGTGTGATTTTGAAAGATCCACCGATATTGATTTTGGACGAGGCGACAAGCGCGCTTGATTCCGAAGTCGAGGCAGCAATCCAAGAGACGTTGTATAAAATGATGCAGGGTAAAACCGTCATCGCAATTGCGCACCGCTTGTCAACCATCGCGCAGATGGACCGGATCATTGTCATGGATCAGGGCCGCGTGATTGAAGACGGCACACACAACAGCCTGCTTGATCAAAACGGAAAATACGCAAAATTCTGGGCACGGCAGTCTGGTGGGTTTTTAGGACAAACATGAGAAATGCAAGCAACCTGATCAACCCGAATGCCCGTGCAGAAGGGCCGCCGCCCAATACGTTTACAGCGTTCTTTATTTGGGCGTTCAAAGGCAGCTTTCGCTATATGACGCTGGGCAGTTTTGTGTCTGTTATTGCGGGGGCTCTTGAGGTTCTATCAGCGCTGATCCTTGGTCTTGTGATTGACGCCGCGCTTGATGTGGATCGCACACAGTTTTTCGACATGAATATGGGTCTATTGCTTGGTGTTGTGGCGTTTTTCATCGTTTTGCGTCCTATTGTGATGGGGGCGTCCGGCGTGATGCAAGCCGTCGTGTTGCGCCCATCTTTAACAACCCTTATTTATGCGCGGCTGCATCGCCATACGCTGGGTCAGTCGGTCCAGTTTTTTGACGATGATTTCGCTGGCCGGATTGCGCAAAAACAGGGGCAGGCGGCCCGTGCTGCGACGAACCTAGTGATTGAAACGATCCACACGGTTGTTTTTGCGTTGGCGTCATTGATCGGGTCGGTGTTGTTAATGCTGACCATTGATGGGCGTACCGCCGCGTTGCTTGCGGTTTGGGCTGTCGCCTATATCGTATTGATCCGGTTTTTCTTGCCGCGGGTGCGTGTCGCGTCGCGCAAAAAAGCAGCGCGTAATGCAATGGTTACGGGCCAGATTGTGGATACCGTCACGAACATTAAAACGGTTAAACTGTTTGCGCATGACAGATTTGAGGACCGCACTGCGATTGATGCACTTGAAGACATGCGTCTTGCGACTGTTAGCTTTGGCTGGTTATCGGCTGGTTTTCGGTTTTGTCTGATGACGCTGGCTGGCGTGCTTCCGTTGATCATCGTGGGTGTGACGCTGTATTTCTGGACGCAAGGCACCGCGACCGCTGGCGATATTGCTATCGCTGGCTCGATCGGATTGCGACTAGCGCAGATGACGGGTTGGGTCAGTTTTACCTTGCTTGGCATGTATGCCGATGTCGGTGAAGTCGAGGACGCGATTCGCACACTGTCGCCTGCGCATACGCTTGTTGATGGCATCGACCCGGGGGTTTTGAATGTGACAGATGGGCAGATCAACTTTGATAATGTGATATTTACGTATGACGGTGGCGCTGGTGGTTTGCATGGCATCGACCTGTCGATCGAATCTGGAGAAAAGCTGGGCATTGTTGGGGCGTCTGGCGCAGGGAAATCCACGCTCGTGTCCGTGCTTTTGCGGCTTTACGATACTGAAGGTGGTGCCGTTTTGATTGATGGACAAGACGTACGAAACGTCACCCAAGAAAGCCTGCGTCGCCAAATCGGCATGGTCACCCAAGAGACGGCGATGTTTAACAGGTCTGCGCGCGACAACATCGGCTATGGTCGACCAGATGCGTCAATGGTCGAAATCGAGGCCGCCGCTGCACAAGCTGAGGCCACGGATTTCATCAAAGATCTGCGCGACCATCAGGGGCGCAAAGGATATGATGCGCATCTGGGTGAACGGGGTGTCAAGCTGTCTGGTGGCCAACGCCAACGCATCGCGATTGCTCGCGCTATTTTAAAAGATGCGCCCATTTTGGTGCTGGATGAAGCCACAAGCGCGCTTGATTCTGAGGTCGAGGCATCCATTCAATCTGCGCTGGAAACGGTGATGGAGGGCAAGACTGTCATCGCAATTGCGCACCGCTTGTCGACACTTGCGCGCATGGACCGGATTATTGTGCTTGACGCGGGGCAGATCAAGGAACAGGGAACGCACGCCGACCTGCTACGTCAAGACGGGCTTTATGCGCGTTATTGGAATAGGCAGTCGGGTGGATTCATTAATGTCAAAGATGTGGCGGAATAAACAATGGCGATGATCGAAGGACTAACCCATCTGGGTCTAGGTAAAGTTGATGATGGGCGCACATTGTTGCCCCGCGTGTTGCCTGGTGAAGAGATCGAAGTTGCTCAAGATGGCACTGTACGGATTATCACGCCGTCCCCTGACCGTGTTGCTGCGCCTTGTCGTCATTTCAAAACCTGCGGTGGCTGTGCAATGCAGCACGCCAATGATGACTTTGTGGCTGCATGGAAGTTGGGTATCGTGCAGCGCGCGTTGTCTGCGCAACGGATCAAGACGGCATTCCGTGATGTGCTGACATCGCCACCGCAGTCTCGCCGCCGCGCTAAGATTGCTGGCAAGCGGACCAAAGGTGGGGCGATGTTGGGATTTCATGCCAAGGGCACCCATAATTTGGTTGCAACGCCGGATTGTCAGCTTTTGACGCCAGGGATCATGGATGCGTTTCCAGTTTTGGAAAAACTGGTGGTGATTGCTGCGTCCCGTAAGGCCGAGATTGCTCTGACAGTGACCGAAACCGCTGCCGGTTTGGACATCTATGTTGATACCGAAACACCATTGACGCCAGAGCTGCGTCAGACGCTTGCGGTGTTTGCTCAAGAGAACGGGATCGCGCGTTTGGTTTGGCCAGAAGAACCAGTTGTAACGATGAACCCGCCAGAGCAGTTTTTGGGAACCACACGCGTGACGCCGCCAGCGGGCGCGTTTTTGCAGGCAACCAAACATGGCGAGGCCGCGTTACTGAGCGCCGTCGAAGAAATCACGGCCAAGGCGAACCGGATCGTTGATCTGTTCGCTGGGTGTGGGACATTTGCACTGCCGCTATCTGCGCGCGCCGAAGTCCATGCGGTTGAAGGTGACGCTGATATGGTGGCCGCCCTTGATCGGGGTTGGCGCGGCGGCCGTGAGCTTAAGCGGGTTACATCCGAGGCCCGTGATTTGTTCCGTCGTCCGCTAGAACCTGATGAGTTGCGCAAATTTGATGCTGCCGTAATCGATCCGCCGCGCGCGGGCGCAGAGGCGCAGATCGCCACGCTCGCTGTGTCCGAGGTGAAAACCATCGCCATGGTATCGTGCAATCCGGTGACGTTTGCACGCGATGCGGTACAGCTAGAAAAAGCAGGCTTTACCCTCAATTGGGTTCAGGTCGTGGATCAGTTCCGCTGGTCGCCTCATGTGGAAATGGTTGGAAATTTCACGCGGTCGTGACTTTTCAACAAAATTTCTGCCAAACAAAGCGCAATGGTGTATGACTGCCCAAACGGCATAGACCGGGGGCAGCAATGAACATTACCAGACGACTTTTGATGATAGGTGCGGCCCTGGGGCTGGCTGGGTGTGCGACCAAGTTTAAGTCTTACGCTGGCCCTGAAATTACCCGTGTTCAAGTGTTCAAAGAGGCACGCATGATGCGTCTTTTGAGCGGATCGACGGTGATACGTACGTATAATTTCGAGCTGGGCTTTGCGCCAACTGAGCATAAGCAAATCGAAGGCGACGGGCGCACACCTGAAGGTGCGTATTTGATAAACCGTCGTAATCCAAATAGCCGTTATCACTTGTCTTTGGGTATTTCATATCCCGACGCAGACGATGTGGCTTATGCGCGGTCCGTTGGAAAATCACCTGGTGGAGAGATTTTCATCCACGGAACACCGACCAATTTCCTTGGTCAAGATGATTGGACATGGGGTTGTATCGCAGTGACCAATGAAGAGATTGAAGAAATCTATGCGATAGTGAATATCGGCACCATCATTTACATTCACCCCTAAAAGTTCCCCAGTTGAAACGGTACTTGCGTGTCTGCGGATGTAGATGTGGATTGCACGATTGGGACGCCAATCACCGCATCACTGCCCATACTTAGCGTCCACCACAGCTTGCCAGCTGGTTCTTGGAACCACGCAATACCCATGCGGCGTGCTTTGGGGTCAAGGACAACACTGCGCGTGTCGGCTTGACGCATCCATGCCGCCAAAGTTTCCAGCTCCGTCTCGTAGGATTCAGAGATGTTTTCGCCTATAACTTGTCCTTGAAATCCAGCGCGTTTGGCGCGGTCTAGCGGAGATGATCCGTCAGATCCAAAGAGCCATGGGCGGTTCTGGGCTGACATATCGCGTGAATGGGTCGCGGCGGCTGCATTAAGTTGCGCATCAAGTTCAACAGCGGGCACGCCGGCCGCTTGGCGCAGGGTGTTCACACTGTCGAGCATTCGATACTGAATGCTACCGATGTCGTTTGGCCCGATCCTATAAATCTGCGGCAATGGTAGGCCATCCGCGCCGATCCGCGCAGATGTGTTTCCATTACAGGCAGCCAGACCCATAAGGGTCAATCCGGTCAAAATCTTGCGACGGTTCATATGCGTACTCATTCATATACTGTTCAGCTCTCTTAGCGTCTTCATAGACACACTTCAAACTTTGTTACGCAAGAGTTCGCTGGTCTGACGATTGTTTGATTTGCATGGAGCAAGCGGGCGGCCTAAATGAACCTGAACTAAATCAGCACCCGAGACTGATGGAGATTTTGATGAGCACGTTTAATACCAAAACACTGTCCCGCCGCGGATTTATCGCTGCGACCGCAGCGACAATCGGCACTGGTGCAATTGCCCAGACAGCGAACAGCACTGAGATCGAGGCAGATATTGCCGGCGGTGTGACCCGTAACATTTCCAGTTTCCGGTCGCTTGAATGGCAACCGTATTTCGACAATCTGACCAATGGTGCCGTGCTTGTCGATTTGCAAAGCCGTGCGTTGCATTTTTGGTCCGAAGATCGGAGCATCTATAAGCTGTATCCGACATCGGTGCCGTTGACCGAGGATTTGACCCGCAAAGGCCGCACTTCAATTGTGCGCAAGGTCGAGGGCCCAAGCTGGCGCCCAACACCTTCGATGCTTGAGCGCAATCCCGAATGGCCGGCGTTTATCGGCCCCGGCCCTAATAATCCGCTTGGATCGCACGCGCTTTATCTGACGTGGCAGTATTACCGTATCCACGGCACACACGATACGCGCAAGATCGGGCGACGGTCGTCGAACGGTTGTATCGGTCTATATAACGAACACATTGCCGAGCTTTTTAGTATGACTAAAAACGGCACACAGGTGTTGTTGATCTAAGATAATGGCCGCGCAGAAATCTGCTGCTTTTTTTCGTCCGAGGAAGATGGGTTAAAACCCATCCTACGGCGTATAGCATTGTCTTTTGTGACTTTCGGGTAATCTGAAATGGTTCTGTCGCAAACTTTTAGAATTTGTGCCTGCTTGATAATTTGTGTTAGATGCCGCGTTTTGAATTCGAGGGTGAGTATCAGAACGTGACGATTGATTTCAAAGGCAGCCACTATCCCAAACCCGTGATCCTGCACGCGGTGTTTTTCTATTAACGATATGCCGTTTCGTATCGTGATTTGGAGGAGATTATGGCGGAACGTGGGGTCGAAGTTGACCATGCAAAGCTGAACCGTTGGGTGATAAAGTTCTCCCCTTTGATTGCGAAGGAAGCGCACAAATGAAAGTGGAAGACGGCTACATCCTGGCGCATGGACGAAACTTACATCAGGGTGATAGGCAAGTGGACCTACTATTATCGAGCCACCGACAAATTCGGAAAAACTCTTGATTTCATGCTGTCAAAACGCCGGGATGAGGTGGCGGCAACCGCAAACCGAAGCTTCCCCTTACCGCAGGGCCGTGTGCTTGGCGGGTCGAGTTCTATCAACGGGTTGAATTATGTGCGCGGTCAAAGTGCGAACTACGACAACTGGGCGCAGATGGGCAACACGGGCTGGAGTTACGGCGATGTACTGCCCTATTTTAAACGCTCTGAGCGGCGCATTGGGCCAGGTGACGACGCGGTGCGTGGGCGCGACGGTGAGATGCCGATCACCGATCTGGATCTGATCCATCCCGTCTTCGGCTGATAATTTCCCGAATTGGGGTCCAGCGCCTTGATAGGCGAGTACAAAGTGGAAATTGCACGTGAGGGTTGGGCATGAATTTTGAACACGTCATTTTATCAAACGAGGCCGAAGTACCGCTCAGAATTCATGATAAAAAGCATTCAAGCTGAGGCGGTCTCTAGCCCGCGAATTTCTCGCACCACCGTTCGAAGATAACCCCTCAACCCCACAAAACCAATTTTTTCCGTGCCGACATTAGGCCAGCAAGTCCAAAGTGAATTAGATAGTGACCCATTTTAATGAAGAAGCATCACCCATTGCTCGGCTGATTGGACCCGATGGCAAGCACACCGTTGGTTGGGTGTACGCTTGGGAGACCTCGGAGTTGTCGATCCTATGGATTAACGAGCGAGATGCGGCCGCCTTTATTTACCCTCCATTATGCCCTGAGAGATTGGCGAAGGCCAAAGCAATAACGCCTGAGGATGTGATTGCCTTCCTGGCTGCGCTTTTGAAACTCAGTCCGTAGAGGTGGTTTGCAGCAAGGCAGTCGGCTTGCAGAGATCTGGATTCCAAAACCCATTGGGGGACACGCACAGGAAGGGGCCACGTCGTTAAATTTCAAACCGGCCATTCAACTTTCTTGCAGCTAACGGCAGGAATGAGCCCAATCTGTGATCGGTATTCTCGCTGCACGCGCTCGCAGCAAAG
>Ga0209712_10002639_pt1 | contig 14681 bp, 16 predicted proteins | sample ArcOceMetagenome_FD_187443 | JGI IMG/M metagenome (GOLD analysis project Ga0209712, IMG submission 187443) | Marine eukaryotic phytoplankton communities from Arctic Ocean - Arctic Ocean - Greenland ARC118M Metagenome (SPAdes) (version 2) | ecosystem: Environmental > Aquatic > Marine > Oceanic...
TGGACCAGCAAGTGAAATAGTCAGTCAGTTTGTCGATACACTACTAAAAGGTTTTAAAATTGATTGAATATGTACAACAATATTGGTTGGAATTTTTAACCATAGCGAGTGTGCACTTGTTGGCTGTAGCTAGTCCTGGGCCAGACTTCGCCATCGTATTAAAACACAGCATTAGTTTTGGTCGAAGAGCAGCTATCATCACCAGTATTGGTGTTGGAGTAGGTATACTTATCCATGTAGGCTATTCGTTATTAGGTATTGGTATTCTAATAAAAACCACACCTTTGATTTTTCAAGTATTTAGTTATATTGCTGCGATGTACTTACTGTATTTAGGCTTGGAAGCGATAAGAAGCTCTGCACCTAAGCACTTAAATAATGTAAATAATGTAAATAATGAAAGTGATGATAAAACAGTGCACATTATTTCTGATAAAAAAGCCTTTATGGTAGGTTTTTTAACGAATGGTCTTAATCCTAAAGCTACCTTGTTCTTTTTATCGGTATTTTCCGTAGCAATATCACCAGAGACACCTAATGCCATTAAGCTTGGATATGGATTATATTTAGCAATGGCTACAGGTATTTGGTTTTGTGTACTGTCTTTGTTTTTAAGTTCTAAAAAAGTCAGATTGTATATTGGTAAAAAAGGTTATTTGTTTGACAGAGTAATGGGCATTGTATTGATTTTGTTGGCAGTCAAGTTGGTTATGCCTGTATAGTGCGCTCTAATAAAGTAACGCCATTGTGATCGTTAATTAGGAATTTAAGTGGAAGAACAAAAACAGTTTAAAATACAGGGGGGCAGTCTCGAAAAGTCACTAAAGGGCGAAACCCAATTAGATCTAAAAGCGATTGCTGAAGAAGCTTGGAATTTATCAAAAAACACTAAAACAGTGGTTTTACATGGTGTGTTACTGTTGTTTTTCATTGCCATTATTTTCGCTTGGATATTGCAATCTTGGTTTGGTATATCTGATTTAAGTGTTGTCCCTAAGAGTATGATGATTTCACTAAAAGTCGCAGGTATTATTGTTACCACACCCATTATCGCTACGATGTTTTTGCTAGGTATTTCTCATAGTGTAGGGATAAAGCCAAGATTTTCATCTATTCTAAAAAATGTAATGGGCTCTATTTTAGTAATATTATTGGCACTGCTATTAGCCGCGATGTCAGACCTTGGATCTTTTGTTGGGTCACAGATCAGCGTTTTGTTAGGTGTGGCGGTGTTATTTTATATTAATCTCGCCACAGGTTTTTCAATCATGTTGTTAGTTGAAAAAAGGTTAGCCCCGAGTCAGTCTGTGATCCTATCTTTAAAAGTGTTTCACAAATATTGGATGCCTCTTTCGGTATTTTACCTTGTGAATTACCTGTGTTTGGCTTTAGGTGCTTTGTCCTTAGGTTTTGCGTACATTTGGATCATTCCTTTTTTCATCAATATGAAAGGTATTTTATATCGGGAATTATTTGGTGTGAAAGTGCTAAGTGTTAAGACACAACCTAATCCTGATGAGTCAGTATTTCATGCGTAATTTTATTAAAATATATGTTGTCATTATTGTAGTCATAATTAGCACCATAACTTTAATTGTTTTACTACAGCAATCTAAAACTAAAGATGTTGATCAGGGCATTATTAGTCTTGATGGATTGCACATACCCCGATTAGATAACAGTAGTAAAGCGGTTCCCGCTTTTTCTAATTATGCTGATATAACTGAGAAAAAACGGGCATTCTTCGCTTATTTACAACCTGAAATTCAAAGACAAAATGAAATAATTTTAAAAGAACGGGCAATGGTGTTTGCTTTACAAGAAGTGTTGCTGCATCAGCAAGATTTTAATCAGCATCAACAAAAAGTATTTAATAAGTTAGCAAAAAAATATCAGTTTACAGGCGACAAAAAATTATCTTTAGAGCACACGTTAGAAACGTTAATAAGGAGAGTTGATACGATACCTGAGGCGCTTATTTTGGTTCAGGCTGCCAATGAGTCTGGTTGGGGAGCCTCAAGATTTGCTCAACAGGGCTACAATTTTTTTGGACTTTGGTGTTTTAAAAAAGGCTGTGGTTTTGTACCCAAACGACGCAATACTGATGCAGTTCATGAAGTTGCAAAATTTAGAGATCTGTCACATGCGGTCATGACTTACACACGTAATCTTAATCGACACTATGCTTATAAAGATTTACGTATAATAAGACAAAACCTAAGACAGGCTGACAAGCCTGTTTCTGCCAAGGCCCTAGCTGCTGGCCTATCAAGTTACTCTGAGCGGGGACAAGAATACATTGATGAATTGCTCAGCATGTTGCGGGTGAATAAAAAACATATGGATACAGCGAGTTGAAATTAACATTATTTATATTAGGACATATGATTTTAAGTACATATGCGACAGCAGACACCTTAGATGTAAAATATTCTAGCTTTTATAGTCATGTTAAAAAGTTAGATAATCCTGACACTAACTCATTAAGATTTGCCTTTGGATTTCTACATATTGCAGAAAAACGTCTTTGTCATATTATTAGTGCACATATAATTACTCAAAAACAAACTTTGCCATTAACAGTTGAAAATAACGAGCGTTTTACTGTGCCTACAGATAAAGTTCTTAAAATGGCTAAAGCACAGGTGGTCATTGAGTTAGACGATCAGGCCAATAGATGTGATATGTCTGTGCAGTTAGAAACGTTACCGAGTGTTCTGAAGACACAATATACTCATAGTGAGTTGTTATTATTGTTTAATCAGTACCAGGCATTTTTTAATGAGATGGGTGGTTTTTTGTCTTTTTTGATGCCTTCAGCTGAAGGTTTGTCGTTTCACTTTGACGAAGAGATACATTTATCGGAAAGCCTACAACCCTTAATGAGTAAAGAGGGGACAATAGATTTGAGTAAGGCATGGCTGATGGGACTTGATGGTCTAGAACTTCCTCATAAACCGTTACGCATAACCGCTATTGTTAATAATTAAGAGGTAAATCAATGCAGGGAGAGGTTATTTCACCCCTGCATGAGAGTGCTAAATACTATTACATTATTCTTGAAAATAATCGTCTACTTCCACCTGTATTGCGACCGCGACGCATTTGAGAACGAAGCTCTGTTCTCTTGCTAGTTAACCAACTGTCTCTATTCACATTAGCTTCAACGCCTCTGCGGTTTTCTTCAGTTGTTCGGTATTTACAAAATTGTTTATAAGCAGCTAAATCTTGAGACAATTCTTGAATAACCAATTCGATCATGATTGCATCGTCCACATAACCTAATCCGGGAATATTGTCAGGGACTAAATCCTCTGGCTCACTAAAATAGGCCAGAGAAGTCAAAATTTCATTTTTTTCATCTTCAGGCATTTGCCATTCTGGATCTTCTAAGGCTGATATAAGTGTCTCGAGAGAATCCATTCGGTGTTTAACAAAATCAGGTAAATTAGCCTGTTCCATTTCTGCGCAGACGGCACGTGCTTTTTTTAACACTTCGGCCGGTGGATATTCACTGGCTTTTTCCATAGCAGCTTTCATCATTGAACGAAAATGATCTAAATCGCTGTCAGAAAGTTCGAAACTAATTTGTATTGGCATGTTTTCTATCCTTGTTTTATTGTTTGACATATACCTTAAAGAGCAGTTGAGAGTCTGTCAATTATACTGTTCAAATAACTCACTTAATTAATCAGTACTTAATTGATACTTAATTTGGTCTGAAATTCTATAAACACTAGCACGGCCATGCTCAATGAGTTCTTTTGCACGATAAAATTCCATCATACCAAAATCACGAAGTTGTGGTTCAATTAGAATATCTGGCGGGTCGCCAGCTAGACGAGAGCGTGTGACTCGTGCAGATAGAATATCTAATGAACCAGTCATAGCATTAATTATCGATGGGGCAGGAGGTACAACAATATGATCAGTACCTAATATATCCCCTTCCATTTGCTGTTCGATGTTGGCAGGCTCAAGTATCTCTAAACATGCTTCAGTCAAAAATTCTCGGTCTGTATTTAAGTCTTGTTCAGTTAGCTCGGAGGAAGCGTCTTCATCTTTTTTAAACCATTGTTGGATTTGTTGCTGACTACGTTTAAAAAAATCGGAGGTCTTTTTTTGGTTATTTCCATGATCAATCGGATTCGCTACTAAAGATTGAGGTCTAAAGTCTGCACTTAGATTAACCGCAATCACAACATCAGCCCCTAACAATCTGCACATATTAACGGGTACGGGGTTGACCACACCCCCATCAACAAGCCATCTATTCTCATATAAAAGCGGTGGAAACAAGCCAGGAATAGCACATGACGCTTTAACAGCTTCAATCACAGAGCCACTCATGAAATTAACTTCTCGGCCACTGTATAGGTCAGTAGCGACAGCTGCAAAAGGTTTATTTAACTCTTCAAAGGTTTCAAAACTAAAATTATCTTGCAGTGCTTTAAATACTTTTAAGCCACTCACTAGACCACCTTTATGAAAACCTACTCCCATCAAAGCAAATACCTGCCAATCCGTTAGGCTCTCAACCCATTTGGATAACGCCGGTAACTTTCCAGAAGCATAAGCAGCTCCTACATAGGAGCCGATAGAGCACCCAGAAACTATATCTATTTCGATACCCATTTCTTCCAGAGCTTGGATCACGCCAATATGGGCCCATCCACGTGCTGCACCACTGCCTAATGCTAATCCGATTTTCATTTGTTGTTTCTTTTAATCCTGAATGTTGGTTATGGCAATTGGCGCTACTTCATCAAACCTAGGCATATGGGATGAGATCTGTTTGGGAGGATCAAAGCCAATGTCACCATTTTCAAATGGTGTTGATTGGGTTTTTAAATCGACGAAATTAAATTGAGTGTTATCTGCTAAGTGTGAAGGCACCACATTTTGTAATGCTTTTGACATGGACTCTATTCTGCCGGGATAATGCTGATGCCATTCTTGCAACATACTTTTAATGACTTTTCTTTGGAGATTTTCTTGAGAGCCGCAGAGATTACACGGAATAATAGGAAAGTTAAGATATTGCGAATAATGAACGATATCTTGTTCAGCGCAATATGCCAGAGGTCTTATGACCATTTGTTTGCCATCATCACTGACTAATTTAGGAGGCATCGATTTTAGCTGCCCCCCATTAAACATGTTCAGAAAAAGCGTTTCTAACATATCATCTCTATGGTGTCCCAGTGCAATTTTTGTGGCATTTAAACGAGTGGCAGTATTGTATAAAATTCCTCGGCGAAGCCTTGAACATAGTGCACAAGTTGTTTTGCCTTCAGGTACTTTATCTATCACAATTGAATATGTGTCTTCTTCAACCACTTCAAAATCCACACCAAGCTGGGTGAGGTATTCTGGTAATACATGTTCTGGAAATCCAGGTTGTTTTTGATCAAGATTAACCGCAATAATACTAAAAGAGATGGGCGCTACTTTTTGCATATGTAGCAACATATCCAACATAGTGTAGCTATCTTTGCCACCAGATAAGCAGACCATGACTTTGTCGCCATCTTCAATCATATTAAAATCAGCTATTGCTTTACCAGTGTGATGTCTGATGCGTTTTTGTAACTTATCGAAGCTTCGCGCGTTTTTTTGATTATTGTTAGATAATTGATTCATGAACATGGCTTATATTTTATCGATTAAAGGGTGCCTCAGTTGGCAGAATAATTATACTGGAAAATTCGTTTCTTTTTTAACTAAACCTTTTATTAATAGATATTGTGTTTTTATGCATGGCAGATTCAAGTTTGAAGTGTATAAACCCTATAGATAAATACCTAACATTTGACCGGTGATACAAAACCATCAGGTTTAATAGCCAATACGTCACAATTAAGTTTATCAATCACATGTTCTGCGGTGTTACCTATCAGCGCCGCAGAAATACCTTGCCGGCCAATTGTACCAAGCACTACTAACTCTGCATCTAATTGTTTAGCGTATTTAGGGATTACGTCTTCTGGCAAGCCAATATCCACATGACAACGTGCCTTACTTATATGATGTTTACTAGCATGAATTTGCATAAAGTGTTCGTGATGCAGCTTAGCCGACTCGTCGTAAGTTGTGGGGTCAAACTCGGGGATCTCGATTACAATATTAGCAGGTGTGCCAGTATACGTATTCACTAAGTGGACATTTGAAGATAATAACTTAGCAAAATGCAATGCTTGTTTAGTGATTTCTTCATTTAATGAAATGTGTTCTTTGACATCCACTCCAACGTTAATTGCGGCAATAATTTGACCACCTGAGGGCCAGTCATGTTCTTTTACCAAGAGAACTGGAACAGGTGCTTTGCGCATGATGTGCCAGTCAGTAGGGGTGAAAATAACCGATCTTAATGAATCGTGTTCTTTGGTTCCTTTAACAATTAAATCGTATCCTTTAACCATGACTTCATAAATTATGCTTTCATAAGGTCGATTGTGCCAAACAATTTTTACATCGATGCTCACGCCTTGAGTACTGAATTGATCTGAGACTAAATTGACTAACCAGTCAGTTCTATCATCTATAACAGCCTGTCGCATATTTTCACGTTCGTCCATAGACAACATAGTAGTCATTTCGTATGAAAAGTCATAGATAGTTAAGAATGCTGTAATACTGGCGCCATTAATCTTGGCTATTTCAATTGCTCTTGCCAGGGATTTTTGAGTAGGAAGATCTGGTTCTATAATGGCTAATATCTTTTGATAATTCATATCTGACCTCTATATAAAAATAGCAAATAACAAGTTAACTAAGCTTATGAAACTATTTAATATTATGCCAGTTGTAAGACATCAAAATCGAGGTGGTTTTATCAAATTGAAGCAGATATGGCACGGAATAATTGGTTTGCAGCAAACATCATCAATAATAAACCCATTATCACTTTTGCTTTAGGTTTTTGAATTAGTTGTTGAACTTTATCGAACCCAGTGGCCATTAATATCATGATAGGTAAAGTGCCTAGACCAAAACCAGCCATAATAATGGCTCCTTGCAGCGCAGACCCGCTTGCCAAAGACCAGGTTAGTACTGAATAAACTAATCCGCAAGGCAACCATCCCCAAATCATGCCATAGGGAAGGGCGTGTAATGGGTTTTTAAAAGGTAATAACTTTTTAGACCAAGGGCGAATAAACTGCCAAAACTTGCGTCCGATTTTTTCAATATTACTAAGTCCTTGCCACCAACCCGCAACATATAGACCTAACAAAAAAAGAAAAACACTGCTAACAAACTGCAAGATTACAATACCTTGATTGATTTGTTGTGCAAACAAATATCCAGCCCAACCTGTAATAGAGCCAGCAATAATGTAACTTATTACCCGTCCAAAATTGTAAGCCAAGGTATAAGGTAACATAGATGAATTTTTAGGAACCGCGAAAGTAAACGCACCCACTATTCCGCCACACATACCTACGCAGTGAACCCCACCCGCTAAACCTATTAGGAAGGCTGAAAAAAAACTTAAGTCATTCATCACTTTTTTTTGTGTCTAGTTGTGGTTTGGATGTTTTTTTAGGTAGGTCATCGTCGAATAAAATACTGCTGCCGTGACGTTCTAAATCTTCAAATTGATTGGATTTAACTGCCCAAAAAAACACGCCAACGGCTATGCTCACTAATAATATGGCGAGTGGGATTAAAACATAAATACTGCTCAAGAGTAGGCCCCTATTATTTTAGAAGTCGAGTGGAATTAACCACCACTATTATAGAACTCACTGACATACCCAATACAGCCATCCAAGGACTCAGTAAACCCATAACAGCCAAGGGCAATATCAATAAATTATATCCTATTGCCCAGGCTATATTTTGTTTGATTGTCGTTTTACATCTTGCCGCTATGCTAAAGATTGTTTGTAGCTTAGAAAGTTCGTTATCGAGTAACACTATATCTGCAGAAGATTTAGCTAAATCTGAGCCTGCACCTAAAGTAATAGATACATCTGCTTGGGCTAACACTGGACCATCGTTGATCCCATCACCAACCATTAACACCACGTGTTTTTTGCTCTGAGCTTCTTTAATCGTTTGCAATTTTTGTTTTGGACTTTGTTCGGCTAACCAATTATCTATTCCTAACTCTGCGGCAACCGATTTCACTATGGGTGCAATATCACCACTAATCAAATTAACATTGTAGGGTTTTAGATAATTAATTAATGCAGTGCCCTGGGGCCTGAGTTTGTCGGTCAATAAAAAACCACAAATTAATTCATTGTCTGATTGAAGAAAAACATTACAAGCTGACATACTCTTTGGGATCTGAATATTCATAAAGGTTGCGGTTCCTAGTTTATATAGGATCCCTTCTATATTGCCACTGACACCTTTACCCATTTCACTTTGAAAATCTGTCACTGTGAATGGTCTCTCATATAGACTAAATGCCCGAGCAATAGGATGAGACGAATACTGCTCTATGCTTGCCGCTATTTTAAGATAATAACTATCAGGCAGTTCACTCGGGTTAATGCACTGAGAGATTGTGAATTGCCCCTCTGTTAGAGTGCCCGTTTTATCTAAACCGATCCAATCCACTAACGTAATTTGCTCTAACGCATCACCTCGCTTTAATAACACACCTTTACTGTTCAAATTAGCAATAGCACATGATAAAGCAGAGGGTGTGGCTAGTCCTAAAGCACAGGGACAAGTAGCGATTAATATTGCAACCACCACCCAAAGCGCCTGAGACGGGTCTATTTGTTGCCAGATTACATAACTAATACATGCAATAAGTAACACAACCCCAACAAAATATTGAGAAAACCGATCAGCTAAACTCGCAATTCTCGGCTTAGTAGCCATGGCTTGAGTCTGTAATTTACTAATTTGATTAAGAGTAGAATGTTGTAAGCTTGCGGTGACTTTAACCGTCAAGGTTCCTAATTGATTTAAGCTACCAGCTAAAACTTGATCACCTGTGTATTTACTTATTAAATCAAACTCACCAGTCAACATAGCCTGATCAAGTTGTCCTTGTCCTTGGGTAATAATACCATCAACAGGAACCAGTTCACCGGCTTTAACTAAAACTAATTGATTTAACTTCAAAGACTTAGCTAACACTGATGTTAATATTTCACCTTCTATCAAAGTGGCAGTGGTGGGCATATACTCAAGCATATTAGCGGATGCCTGAGCGGCTTTATAGCGGGCACTATGTTCAAGGTAGCGACTAACCAGCAGTAAAAACACAAGCATACATAATGATTCAAAATACGTTTGGCCTGTATTTTGTGCAGTAGCAAACACCCCTGATATATAAGTAATACCTAAGGCCAAAACAATAGGCACATCCATATTAAATGTGTGAGCACGCAGTCCGCGTATAGCACTGGTGTAAAATTCTGAAGCTGAGTAGAGGATAACTGGAGTGGTCAATAACAGACTAATCCAATTAAAATATTGCTTAGTTTGAGGGTCTATATGACCAAATAAATCAAAAAAAACACCAATATTTAACATCATGACTTGCATCGTCATTAAGCCAGCTAAGCCAAGTCGTTTCAGAAAAGCTTTGTTTTCTTGCCTGAATATGACCTCATGTTGTTCGGGTTGAAAAGGTTTTGCGTGATAACCTATCTTTTCAATATGACTGAGGATTTGGCTAAGTTTTAGTTGCTGACAATTCCATGTCACACTTGCTCGCCTGGCTGAAACATTAACTCCTACCTTCATGATCCCGTTTAATTTAGCAAGTTGTTTTTCGATTAGCCAACCACATGCGGCACAATTAATGCCGCTAATGGTTAATTGAATTATGCTGGCGTCATCCTGACTTTCAACAAATTCTTGTAATATACTATCATCATCAAATACTTTAAGTTTTTGTAACAACTCATCTTCGTTTTCTGAGGCCTTTTCTGCAAACTCGCTTCGATAATGATAATAATCTTCCAAGCCATTGTTAACTATTGCATCTGCGACAGCGCAACATCCGGGACAACAAAAGGATTGTCTTTTTCCTAATACGTCAGTGTGATAGTAATGTTGTGGGTCTATATGCAAGCCACAATGAAAGCACTTGTCCATGATTACGATTAAGGTTTTAAATCAAAAGGGTTAGTTTGCGGCAGTGAAACTACTTTTTGAATTTTCCAGTCTTCGTTAAAAGGATGCAGACTCAATTGCCACTTACCCAAAATATCTTCTGTTAACGGCGCGCGATATATTCCATTGGCGTCACGAAACAAGGTCACTGAAAAATCTTTAAATTTTTGTGTGGAATGAAAAAAGTCTAAAGTAAGCGCTTCACCATTTTCAGGCTCGCCGCTGATAAAAATAACTTCAACATAATCTGAAAATACTTGAGTCTTCGTGGATATATTGAGGACTTGAGCCTGTTCTAATTTTTGAATTTTAAGGTTGATTGCTCTTCCTTCTTTATAATAATCATCAATGACCATGCTGTCTTCGCCAGTAAATGCCAAATTCATCATAGTAAAACTAAGAACCATAGATGTGAGCGGCACAATGATTAGAAACCAAGGCCAGAACTGTTTGTACCAAACTTTTTGAATATCAGATTGCATTTAAAGAAACTACTCAAGGTTAAAAAAAATAAAAAAGCCCCGTAAAAGGGGCCTTCAGTAAACCACATCGATACTATTTGTCCTGAGATAAGCTGTATACGTAAGCACTAACCAGATGGATTTTCTTTTCTCCAAGTGTGGTCTTAAATGCAGGCATAACACCATTACGCCCATACCTAAGGGTTTCAGTGATCGATTTATCAGTACCCCCATATAACCAGATTTGGTCGGTTAAGTTAGGAGCACCAATTAATTGATTACCTTTACCATCTTGACCGTGACAAGCTGAACATATTGCAAACCTAGCTTGGCCTGCATCTACCATGGTCTGTTCTAAATTAGGCCTATTGCTTAAACTTAGAACGTAAGCAACTAGTTCTTCGATGCCATCCTCACCGTGAGCAACTAGTTGGGCGGGCATCATGGCCTTACGACCGTTGATTAAGGTTTCAGTTATTTTTTCAGGTGACCCACCATACAACCAATCATCATCAGTTAAATTTGGAAAGCCTCTTTGCCCTCGTGCATCAGAGCCGTGACATTGTGAACAATTTTGACTATACAATCGTTGGCCAATTTTTAATGCTTCCGGATCCTTAACTAAATCAGTAATAGGCTGTTTGTAATAAGCTTCGAATATAGGGGCAAAGAGATCATTAGCAAACTTAACTTCCCTATCATATTGATTTATTACCCCATTAGTCTTATTTGCCTCAGTTGCTGCTTTAGATTCTGCTAAGGATTGAATATTTTGATTAGAACTTTGCCAGTTGATTAACCCTTTATAATTGCCCAAGCCAGGATACAAAGCTAAGTAAATGAGTGCCCAAACGATACAAATATAAAACAAGATCGTCCACCATCTAGGTAGCTGGTTATTAAGTTCGATAATACCATCAAACTCATGGTGCATATCGTCACCTTCTGCGACGCCTGTTTGATTGGATAAACACCAACGAAGCAATAAAAAACAACCCAATATTGATCCCAATGTAATCACAGTGATCCAGATACTCCAAAAACTACTCATCTACTTTAGTCTCCTGCTTATCTTGTTGTGGCTCATCATCAAAGATAAGCTTTTCGGCCTCGTCAAAATTTGCTTTTGACTTTTTACTATAGGCCCACCAAACGATCCCAATAAAACACACAAACACTAATACAGTGTAAATACTGCCACTTATCGCATAATCCATGTTATTTCAACGCCGTGCCAAGCGACTGAAGATAGGCAATAAGCGCCACCATTTCAGTTTTACCTTCAACTGCTTCTTTAGCGCCAGCAATATCTTCATCAGTATAAGGCACACCAAAATCTCTAAATATTGATAGTTTTTTTGCTGTTAACTTACCGTCTAGGGTATTTTCCATCAGCCAAGGGAAACCAGGCATATTAGATTCTGGAACCAAGTCTCTTGCATTAATCAGATGAATTCTGTGCCAATCGTCGCTGTATCTACCACCAACACGGGCTAAATCAGGCCCAGTACGTTTTGAACCCCATAAAAACGGGTGTTCCCATACTGACTCACCCGCTACTGAATAATGACCATATCGCTCTGTTTCAGAACGAAAAGGACGGATCATTTGACTGTGACAACCCACACAGCCCTCACGAATATAGATATCTCGACCTTCCATTTGCAGAGCTGTATAAGGTTTCAAACCATCAACTGGCTCCATCAATTGTTGTTGGTACATAAGCGGTGTAATCTGTGCCATGCCGCCCAAACTAATAGCAATTAATATAAGAATGGCCAATAGGCCTACATTTTTTTCAATTAACGCATGTGCATTTTTCATAGTTTTAACTCTTTAAGCTGGTTGTGCTTCTGGTTCAATTGCCTTTTCTTCGCTCTCACTTCTAATCGTTTTGTAAACGTTGTAAGCCATGATCAACATGCCTGTGACAACTAATACACCACCAATAAAGCGCACGAGATAAAACGGCTTGGAAGCTTCAAGTGATTCAACAAAACTATAAGTGAGTGTTCCATCAGCGTTTATTGCACGCCACATCAAACCTTGTAAGACACCCGACATCCACATGGCCACTATGTATAACACCACACCAATCGTGGCCAACCAAAAATGTACGTTAATCAGTTTAATGCTATACATTCTGGATTTATCAAACAAAATTGGAATAAGGTGATAAATAGAACCAATAGACACCATAGCAACCCACCCTAAGGCCCCAGAATGCACATGTCCAATTGTCCAATCTGTGTAATGTGATAATGCGTTTACAGTTTTGATTGCCATCATGGGTCCTTCAAATGTGGACATACCGTAGAAGGATAATGAGACAACAAGGAAGCGTAATATAGGGTCAGTACGCAACTTATGCCATGCACCTGATAACGTCATAATTCCGTTTATCATGCCGCCCCAAGAAGGAACAAATAAAATAATAGACATAGCCATTCCCAGAGACTGAGTCCAGTCAGGTAGTGCGGTGTAATGTAAATGGTGAGGGCCAGCCCATATATATAGGGATATTAGTGCCCAAAAATGTACTACTGACAATCGGTATGAATAGACAGGGCGTCCAGCTTGTTTAGGTACAAAATAATACATCATACCCAAGAAGCCAGCTGTAAGGAAAAAGCCAACCGCATTGTGCCCATACCACCACTGAATCATGGCATCAACTGCACCTGCATAAATAGAGTAGGATTTAGTCATAGAGACAGGTATGGCCATACTGTTAGCTATATGCAGAACCGCGACAGTTAACATAAATGCACCAAAGAACCAGTTGGCAACATATATGTGAGAAACTTTTCTGATGATCATAGTACCGAAAAAATTAATTACATAAGATAACCAAACAATGGTAATTAATATATCAATAGGCCATTCCAACTCACCATACTCTTTTGAACTGGTAAGTCCCATTGGAAGTGTGATTACAGCTAGTACAATAACAAGCTGCCAGCCCCAAAAAGTAAATGAAGCTAGTTTATCGCTAAATAACCTCACGTTTGATGTTCGCTGAACTATGTACAAAGATGTAGCAAATAAGGCACATCCGCCAAAAGCAAAAATAACCGAATTGGTGTGTAGGGGTCTTAACCTAGAAAATGTTAACCATGGAGTGTCAAAGTTTAATGCGGGCCAATATAGCTGAGCGGCAATTAACACCCCTAAAGCCATACCAATAATTCCCCATACCACGGTCATCACCGCAAATTGCCGAACTACTTTATAGTTGTATTCGGGATGTACTTGAATAGCTGCACTCATTTGATGAATCTTCCACTCTTATTAACGATAAATTTACAGGCTTATTACAAATAAAAAACATATATCTATTGTTTTTTATTAATCTTGCTAAGATGTTGATATTAATACAAATAAAACACAAAATCTTAATTTATTTAGGTTGTGTGTTTAAAAAATAAAGATAAAAACATACTTGTTACTTTCCTTTTTTTTTATCACACTTAGTTAGCCTTTAGTCTAACTGCTGAATAAATGTGAAACCTACTTTTTTTGCTAGAATATTGCTTCCTTTGCTGGTTTTTGCAGCAGCTGTCGGTATTTATATAAATTATATTGATTCCCCATTAAAAAAATCAAAAAAACAATGCAACATTGATCTAACGCAAGAATGTATAGTGATTGATCAGGGCCAACAGATTTCAGTTCAATTTCTACAAAACATTGAAGTAGAAGAAGAGATATCACTCACTGTAACTGTTCCAAATAATACAAGGATCAAACAGATGTGGGTACAAGGTATCAATATGTATATGGGAAAGAATGCTGTTGTTGTTGACTCTGTTTACGCAAAGGATATGAAAAAGGTTTACAACGCGCATTTATTTTTAGGCTCTTGCAGCGAACCAGCCATGAGATGGCAGTTAATTATCCAGACCACAGATAATAATGAATTAGAGCAATCTTGGTTTTTTAATTTTTCTACAGATAGAAACAAAAAAGCTGAATAAACACATGCTCATTCAGCTTCTTTAAGTCTGCTTTTTAAATCTGCTTTTTTACATCTGTGATTGCAAGTAATTAGGCAAGCCTAAACGTTTTATCAAGCCTATCTGCTGTTCAAGCCAATGGGCATGGTCCATCTCAGTGTCGTCTAATAATATCAAC
>Ga0209712_10002640_pt1 | contig 14677 bp, 11 predicted proteins | sample ArcOceMetagenome_FD_187443 | JGI IMG/M metagenome (GOLD analysis project Ga0209712, IMG submission 187443) | Marine eukaryotic phytoplankton communities from Arctic Ocean - Arctic Ocean - Greenland ARC118M Metagenome (SPAdes) (version 2) | ecosystem: Environmental > Aquatic > Marine > Oceanic...
AATCTGTGTTCCCATCACGCCCCACATTTTGGCTTGCCAAAATCTCCATCAGAAATTCCACTTAATCGAAAAGCCGCCATAGAAATGTCTTGGCAATCCCGGATAATAATATCGTGGTGCATTTCCACCAAAACCTCTTGCATTTATCGCCAACATTGACGCATATTCTTCATTAAAAATATTATTTATTCCACCATAGAAATTCAGAAAAATCTTTTCAAATCCCCAACGCAAACCGATTTTCGCATTCGTTAATTGGTAACTTTCTGAGTAAATCGTGTTCGCATCATTAATCGGCATTTTGTCAATAAATTGGTAATGAACATTGGAATAAATCCGAATATTTTCTTTGATATTATAATGAAAATCTAAAAACGTTTGGATAGAATTCGATGGAATTCCTGTGAGTTCGTTGCCTGAATATTCAAAATTTCCATCCGTAAATTCTGTGAATTTATAATCGGTAAAAGTATAAGCAATCGATAAATCAATTAGATATTTTCTATCTATAAAAGGTGTATATTTTACCAATCCTTCAAAGCCATTGTGCTGCGTTTTTCCTGCATTAATCGCTGTGAACGCTCCGTTTCCTAAGTTTTGACCGACTAATAGGTTTTCAATATTCATTCGATAAAATGAAAAATCGTAGTAAATCCCATACGTTTGAGAAGTCTGTGGTAACTCGTACAAAAATCCTCGAGAACCGATTTCGTAATTCCAACCTGTTTCGGGTTGAATATTCGGATTAATTTGTCCGTCAGGCGTTAAGGTTTCACTGACAGTCGGTGGCGAAAATCCGTGTCCGACATTGATATAAATGACAGCTTCTCCGAATTTCTCCGAAAGTGTCGGTTCAATCACAACGCCAAAACGTGGTGAAACCGTCGGTTCAAAACTATAATTTCCACTTTGATTCGTGCTGTCCCGATTGAATAAATCCGTTAATTCGTAACGTGTATTATTAAAATTTAAACCTGCATTAAATATTACGCTATTCCAAACTTTGAAATCCGCTTGTGCGAACGCATTGTAATAAAAACGGTTTTCTTGGTTATCAGAAATTTGATTTTCTGTTCCATTTTCGAGTGTTTGCCACTCGTAATTTTCATTAAAAATCTCCGTTCCAATGACCAATTCAAATGGATTATTCTTGATTTGTTTATTATAAGTTCCTTTGGCTCGAATCCCGAACATATCCGAGTTTTCGTCCAAGATATTGAATGGTCGAACTTCGTAGTTATTTCGAAAAGTATAAAATACGCTTGACGCAATTTGCCAATTGGCATCATAAAAATCCTTTTCATACGACAAACCAAATGTTCCTTTATCGTAATCCTCATTGCCATTTACAGCTTCCCAATTCGCTGCCGCAGCTTGTGGATTATTGACGAAAGTCAAACTATCAATACTACTCGGAATCTCCGCTTTTGCGTTCGTGTAATTCGCTAAAACGTAAAAATTACCAACCTCGCCTCCGCTAACCTTTCCCAACAACGAAAAATTTTGTCTATCCGATTCATTGTTATTTCTATAACCATCGCTACGCAATAATGAATGTCGAATATTTATCCAACCAGAATTTCCAAGGTTCGTCGTCAGTTGATTCGTCGTCGAGACCGTATTGTAACTGCCAAATTGCGTTTTACTTTCAAAATGATTTGGATTATTAAAAAGATCGAATGTTTTCATCAAAATCGTTCCGCCAAGACTCGAACCATATGTCACATCGCCCGGCCCTTTTGTAATTTCAATTTTATCAAAAAACGATAAATCAAAATCCTCAATCGTCGTTTCGCCATCGCCCGAAGTCAAGGGGATTTCATTGATATAAGCGCGAATTTTTGAAGTCGAAAAAGGCGACCTTGCTCCTATTCCACGAATCGAAATTCGATTCGTATTCAACGTTCCATTTTGCATAAAAAGTCCCGGTGTCTGGTTCAAAACCGGTGCAAAACTAAATCCATCATTTCGTTCAAGTGTTTTTTTTGAAAGAATGGTCGTTGGTGTACTTCGATTGAGTAATTTGCCATTTTCATGATGTGGCTGCGGATAAATTCTCCTACTTGGAATAATCGGCATTCCAATTTCAATGGATACTTGTTTCAATAAAACATCGTATTCCGTCTGCTCGAAATCCAACGTAATCAACTGCGTTTCGTAACCAATGAATGAAAACTCAATTTTCTTATAAGTTCTATCCTCAATTTTCAAACGAAATTTCCCATCAATATTACTCGTCGTTCCATTCACCGTTCCGACTTGAAAAACGGTTGTGTAAACCAATAATTCGCCTGTTTCTACATCCGAAACCGTTCCCGAAATTTCGAAGTCCGTTGATTGAGCATTGACGAACGTAAATATGAAAATGCTGATTAATATTAGAATTTGTTTTTTCATGACCTTTTCATCGTTGCGAGTTACGGGTTACGAGTTTTATCGTTCAGACCTAACCTTTTGACATGATTGAAAATCCACGAAAAAGCGTCAAACCCGTAACTCGTACCCAGCAAAACTAACCTACTTATTGTTAAAATTACTCATTGTCCGAGCCAAACCGGTTGTTCCGAATGACAATATTATCTCGCAAGATGTTTTAATCAAATCCGGTAACTTTTCGTTCTCCGCGTCCGTCCATCGTCCAAGTACATAATCAATCTGTCTGCCTTTATTGAACTCATCGCTTATTCCGAAACGCAAACGAGCGTAATCAGTTTTTTCCATTTTTTCGTTAATATCCTTCAAACCGTTGTGTCCGCCATCGCTGCCTTTTCCACGCATTCGTAATTTACAAAAAGGCAAATTCAAATCATCCACGATAACCAATAAATTTTCCCATTGAATTTTCTCTTTTTCCAACCAATAACGCACTGACTTTCCACTCAGATTCATGTACGTAGAAGGTTTCAGAAGAATAAACGTTCTGCCTTTATGCTTTATGGTTGCAACGTCGCCCAAACGGTCTGTTTTGAACGTCGCTCCTTTTTCTTCCGCCAACGCATCCAGTACCTCAAAACCGATGTTATGTCGTGTATAATGATATTCTACTCCAATATTTCCCAATCCAACTATTAAATACTTCATATCGTCAAACTCAATTATTTCGTCCGTTTCTACTGAGAACAAATCTTTTATAAAATTGATTATATTCATAATATTGCAAAGGTCTTAAAATTCAAACTCAAATTCAAATTCCTGAGTTTTAGGTTGTGGGTTTCATCGTATGGGCGTAATCTTCTGACGTGATTGGAACACCGATTTTCTCGTATTACCTTTATGATAAATACCAAAAATAATCCGTAATTTTGATATTCTAATCATGAATATAATCTTCTGACAAAAACAAAAAAGTCCGAACCACAAGGATTCGAACTAAACACTTTCTACAAAAAACCGATTCTTTATAAGTTACGTTTTGCAAATTTTATCGCATAAACATAATCTTCTTTGGTGGATTTCAATCACATTAGAGCGTCACACAAAACGGTCAAACTCCCAACCCGCAACACGAAATATAATCAAAACGACCAAAGATCATGTCCAAAATTAAAGAGTTCGTCTTTAATTTTGGTTGCTTCCAAGAGTAAATCTACACCTGAAGCATAATCTTGTAAACGACGGTCGTACACGTTAGATTCTTTATAAATATAAGAAGAGAAATAACGCATTTCCATAATATCTTCCCAACTCATTCTACCGGCGTCATTCAACGGATTAAAGACTTCTTGACTTGCCAACGCTTTTCGCAACTGTGGATAATACGCCCAAAACATAGGTTGTTCATATTTAAAATTATCTTGATTATCATATACCTCCCGAAGCGGAGCGATGCCGATAATGCGAACTTGCATCGTCGAAGTTTCTTCATCAAAAAACCACACTTCCTTTAGGCGAAAACGTTTTATATTTTCCCAATTCAAAATATCTCTTGTAACAACCAATTTAGACTCAAAAGTCACCGGATCAAAAATTTCTGTTGTATCAATCGAAACACCAATATTTTTTGTTTCGGCTTTCGACAAAGGCATCGTGAATTTTTCATCCATATAAACGGTCAATTCACCTTGTTGAGCTGCTTCCAAAATAATATTGATAAATGGATTTTCGGGATATACAAATGGTTTGTTCATCTTTTCACGGACATCCAGAACTCTCCAAATTCGCTTTTCCCAAAAGACATCGGCTTGTCGAATATTATCGTATTTCAAAGGCGGCGTACTTGCCATAAGGTCTTCTTCATAAATACCATCCATGACTTTTTCGTGCATGATCACTTCCGATTCATATTCCTCTTCCCCAATCGGTTGAGCCGTCGCAATCGTCGCAAAAAGGCATAGGAATGCCGTGCTGAAAATTAGTGTTTTCCAGTTCATAATTCTTTGATTTTGATTTGTTTATAAATAGAAATTAGTCGGTTAATTATTGGTTATTCCTATTTTCCTTACCTATCCCGAGACCTCGGTGATAATTCGCTTACATAATGATACTATCAAAAAAAGTTACAGTTTTAAGAATTATTTTTTGAGAAAAATATTCAGAAGATCTCTTATAGTTTACAAAAGCAACGCTTTTTAAATTACTTTTGAAACATCTTCAATAAATCATAAAATCATGGAACAAACGAATATTATTAAATCAATATTAATCATACTTTTAGGAACAATCCTAATTTCGGCTTCCGCCAATATTCCATTAAATGTCCCTTTATTCAATACCGATATTCCCGGAACTTGGCAGACATTTATGGTGCTCGTTTTTGCTTATGCAACGAATCGTTGGATTGGATTTTTATCAGTTTTATTTTACTTGATAATTGGAGGTTTGGGTTTGCCTGTTTTCGCTGATGGAAGTTCAGGTTGGGACGTTTTGATTGGAAATACGGGTGGATATTTATTTGGATTTTCGGTTGGAGCTTTTGTTGTTGGTTGGCTTGGAGAGGAAGAAAATTGGAAGATAAGTTTTAGAAAAGGTCTAATCGCTATGACAATCGGAACAGCGATTATTTTAGTAATGGGAACGACGTATTTAGGCGTAAAAATCGGTTTTGCGGATGCATTAAAGTACGGTTTCTATCCTTTTTTGTTGGGTGCTACGATTAAGATTATTTTGGGTGCTGCAGTTTTACCGGTTATCTCCCGCAGATTTCCAAAAATTTAACGTAGATTTTTTCTGCGATGGCTTATTGTTTCATCATTAAAAAAAATGCCTTCATTCAAGTGTAATATTTAGGCTACGTCACTTTTCCACTGTTTGACTAAAGTCAACAAGAGCATAACAAACAAAAAAACCTAATCGAATATATTATAATCTCCGTTCGAATGTGAATTTTATTACAAAAAAAAATCCTAAACTGACTTAGGCCAGTTTAGGATTTTTTAAATTATACTTTTCAGTAATTCTTAGTATGACCAAAGATCATGCTCAAAATTAAAGATTTGATTTTTGATTTTATCTGCTTCTAACAAGATATCAACACCCGTCATATAATCTTGAATACGACGATCGTAAACATTAGACTCTTTATAGATATAGCTTGAGAAATAACGCATTTCAAAAATATCTTCCCAACTCATACGTGTTGCATCATTCAAAGGATTGAACGAAGCTTCTCTTGCTAAAACGTCACGTAATTCCGGATAATAAGCCCAAAACATTGGTTGCTCATACTTGAAGTTACCCTGATCATCATAAACCTCACGTAATGGAGCAATACCTAAGATACGAACTTGCATAGTAGAAGTTTCTTCATCGAAGAACCATACTTCTTTTAAACGGAAACGCTTAATATCTTCCCAGTTCAATTCATTTCTTACTACTTTCATCTGCTCCTCGAATGTTTCCGGATCAAAAGTAATAATCGTATCAACCGATACACCGATTGTAGATGCTTCATTAGGACCTAATGCCTCTGTGAATTTATCATCAATTGTACTGTAAAGTGTGATTTTCTCTTCCTTTGCAGCATCTAACATGATATTAATGAATGGATTTTCAGGATAAACGAAAGGTTTATTCATTTTTTCACGTACATCCAGAACTCTCCAAATTCTTTTTTCCCAAAAGACATCGGCTTCACGAATGTTATCATATTTCAAAGGAGCTGTTTCTTCAATAATTTTACGCTCGTAAACACCATCTAAAGGTGTATCAGCTTCAGGATTACTTGATTCCGTAACAACTGGTTCTGGAGTAGGCTGTGCATAAGCAACTGTTACAAAGAAAGATGCTAAAAAGCACAAACTAAGAATTTTTAGACTGACCTTCATTACATTAATAATTTAGTGATTATTTTTTCTATCGCTTTCAAAAAATTGTTTTTAACAAGCATCGGTTTTAATAAAAACCTTGTAATCACAAAGTTAATAAAAAATCCTATCAGGTTATAAAACTATATTCCGTTTTGTTTTATTGTTTAAGGATATATCAATTGATGAACTTTTGTTATTCCTAAAAAACACTTATCTCCCAAAACTAATCGAGGGCATGACTTAGAAGTCATACCCTCAATATTATATTTATGCTCTGTATAGTATTACTTAATCTTGAATACTAAAGAGTTAATCTTACGAGCTGCAGGATCACCTGGACACCTCGCTTTAATATTTTCAAAATAGTAAATATCACCTGGAGTTGCCATCTTAACTAAACGTGCTGCTTGAGCTCCAAAACGAGCACCTCTATTAGGCGCATCTACTGGATCTTGACGTTTTGCTACACGAGTCATAACAAAGCCTTCTATTTTACAAGTTGCCTTAAAGTCAAAGTTATCTAACCATGCTCCTACGCCACCTTGTGCCTTAAACGCACCAGTACCTAATGCTCCACTATCTTCTCTACCTAAACGAGCAATAGGATCAGGAATACGTTTCACACGGAATTCAAATTTAGTCGAAGCTAAGCCTCCACCTGATACCGTGATAGTAGCATTACCAGGGCTTTTTGCTTTCGCAATATATTTACCTCTTCCAGCAGGAGTTAATGTAATACCACTGCCACTACCATTTACGCTCAAATCATTACTTGAAATACCAGCAGCTACTACAGATACAGGATTATCTACACCTATGTAAAATACATTCATCTTATCTGCCGAAACAGTTACCGAACGTTCTCCTACTTCGTATTCAAATTCTTTATTGAAAGTTTCTTTTTTCTTCGTTAAAGGATTTGTAACACTAATACTAACATTATATTTTTTAGTACCTGTTGAAGAAGTTGTGACACTATATAATCCTTTCCCATCTTTTACAGATAATCCTTTTCCACCAGCTGTAATTGTTGTACTTCCAGAACTTTTTGTACTTGAAGCAGATAAGAAAACTTCTGCTTCGTATTTTTCACCTTTAATGATGTAACCTTTTTTAGCAGAAACAACAGGCTCGAAACTATCAAAAGTCATCTTTGTCCCTTTTGCTTCTTTTGCAAAATAAGTCAATAAAGCAGTTTCTGATGTTTTCGCATCATTCTGAAATTTACTAAACATTGGTAATACTGCCGCTACAGGCATGTGACCAAAGTTGTAATCTGCCCAGCTCTTTTTCTTACTATCTTTGTAAGCTTCATCAAGCTCTAAAGCTAAACCTTTGGCAAGATTCTCTCGCTCTATAGGATCATCGATTAAAGCTAGTAAAGCATTACGAGTTTCTGTAATTTTCTTTTCTAACTCATGACCTTTACCTGTATTGTCAAGTTTAGGTCCATCTACAAGAATGTTTGTTGTCACATCTTTGTCTTTGTAATTTTTGGGCTTACGAGTTAGAGTATCAAGTCCGCCCGCAGCCATTACGATTTCGTCACGAATACCTTGCACATAACCGTAAAAATCTTCTACAATGACGTGAGCTTGATCTGCTTTCGTTTCCCATTTTTCATATTCAGGATAAGCTTTTACCTGTGTTTGAATAGCTGAGATGATATTCTCATTTGCTGTACCTACAATTTTATTACTCTTCGTGATACCTTTATCTACCATGAAGAAGGCATTGATAATTTCTGCTGAAACGTTCAATGCTAACATTGCCGTAAGTACAAGATACATGAGGTTAATCATCAACTGCCGCGGTTCCTTTGGAATCGACATATTTTTTTATTTTTAAATATCTTAGACCTGTTTTACTAACACATATAAGACATTAGTTAGGCAATTAATTATTTAATTCATTCGGTTTCTTGTCTTACAGACTATCTTCTACCTGGATTCATTGCAGATAAGATATTTCCGTAAATAGAGTTCAATGCTCCTAAATTCTTGTTCAATGCAGCTAATTGTTGCTTGTATTGACGAGTATCTTCGATAGAATCAGACAAGTTTTTAGTTGATTCTGTTAAAGAATTATAGAATACAGTCATACTCTTCATTTGAGCATTTGTAGTAGCCATATTCCCATTCAAAGATGCTAATTGCTCTTTATAAACACGAGTATCATCAACAGAGTCGTTGATATTAGCCATTGCCTCATTCAAGTTAGAATAAAACTTCCCTAACTTATTAATTTGGTCACTTGCTCCTGTAAAATCAGCTTCTTCTAATGATTTTAAAGAAGATAAACTTCCTGCCATTACTTCTAAGTGATCTAACATACCACCTAACTGACCTTCCATTTTTTCAGTACTCAAATCAATACTTCCTCCTGAAGCTCCTGATTCGTAAGCGATAGGAGTTAAAGCTGAACTATGATTATCTAATCCCGGGTAAAGTTTTTCCCAGTAGTAGTCTTTTTCAGGACCTAAAATACCTAACATTAGAAATAAACCAGCCTCTGTTAAAAGACCAACCATTAACATCTCGTTAGCATTAGGCCAACTTAGAATTTTGTAAAGTGCTCCAACTAATACGACTGATGCACCAACACCGATAATTAAGTTTTTAAGGTACTTGAACCATTTTGAATGTAAGAATCCCATTGTTACTTTTTTAGTAGGTTAGAATTAATTAAAATTCTTAATAATTATTTTACTTAATGTAATACTAAAGGATATTGCAATAAATTAGAAATAAACCTGCGTCACTTCTGATGCTTCATTATATACTAGAGAATATATGATTTTGATTTACTTTAATTACTTGGCTACGAGCAATTTCCTTTATACAACTCAATAATACGAATTTTTAAAAAAGTTACAGCATTTTTCAAAAAAAATTATTTTTTTTGTTTTAACTCACTTTAAACAAAAACAGATATTTATAAAGTTGATATATAAACAATTAGATGCTAATGATTGATATATTTAATTATCAAACCATTAGCATCTTTCTTATTCGTCATAGGTAAATTATACTTTACTTGAAGTCATTAATAGAACGACCAAGGAAAGTTAATGCACAACGGAAACCAATATATGATTTTGCGGTGTCTTGATATTCCCAATGACGAGAACCTGTTTGGATATAGTAAGCAATATCTTTCCAAGAACCACCACGGATTACTTTACGTTTCCATGATTCTGGATCTTCTTCTGCGGCATCATAACGAATGTCAGGATTCAAATCATGTTGGAAAGAATAAGCATTTTCGTAGAAAGCGGAAGATGTCCATTCTGCTACGTTTCCTGCCATGTTATATAAGCCATAATCATTTGGGAAGTAAGCATCTGCTTTTACCGTGTATAAACCACCATCCTCTGGATAGTTACCACGACCCGGTTTGAAGTTTGCTAAAATACAACCTTTTGCATTTCTAACATAATAATTTCCCCAAGGATACATAGCGTGAGCGTGTCCACCCCTTGCTGCATATTCCCATTCATGCTCTGTTGGCAAACGGAAATCTTCTGAATTTACTTCTCCTGCTACTGCACGATAAGTATTCCATAATTTGGTTCTCCAATAACAGAATGCTTGTGCTTGAGGCCAAGTAACTCCTACTACTGGATAATCATCAAATGCTGGATGCCAGAAATAGTTACGTGTCATCGGCTCATTATAAGAATAAGTAAAGTCACGAACCCAAACTAATGTATCCGGATAAACTCTTACTTTGCCTTTCTTAATGAAATCACGACGATTTGAATTGTAGTGATCGTGAGCAGCTCTTTTCCAATCATACCAGAAGTATTCAAACTCCCAGTCACGAGTATTTAACTCTTTACGATTGTCAAAGCGTTCTGCTTCTGAAACATACATTTCGTCTAGCTCTTCACCAGACCAGTCTAATTCCGCTTCCCAGTCTACATATTCGTTTCCATCTTCATCTTCTAGAAAGTTACCCACGTAAGTATGGGCGATAGAATCACGTACCCAATTCACAAACTGACGATATTCGTTGTTTGTAATTTCGGTATCATCCATGTAGAAACCTTGAATAGAAATAGAGCGAGGACGTTGAACTAATGTATGATTTACGTCTTGATCACTTGGCCCGATGTGTAGTGTTCCAGAAGGGATGTAGACCATTCCGTAAGGATTAATACCTCTCCAAACTGGTCGTTCTAAAACACCTACTAATTGTCCGTTATCACGTTGAGCACAAGATGCCAAAATCGTAAGGCCAATTAGGGCTACTAATAATTTTGAGAAATTTTTCATAATTGGTACCCGAGTTTTCGTCAGATAATTTTTGAAATGCTTATCCACAGCAACAAATGTAAGTAATAGTCTTTTTTAAATGAAACTGCTTTTAATAGATTTTTCTGCTTTTGAATACGGCAGACGAATAAATAAACGCAATTCATTCTTAGAATATTTTATATTATCTGACCAATTCTTTCATCTTTGGAAATTTCTTGTTCAGTACTTACAAAAATCGAGGATTATAAATAATTTTTGGTGGTACACCTGCACCGAATAATTTGTTTAAATTATAATTCAACATAATTTCATGCGAGCCATTATTGGTGGCACTTAATCCTGACAAAGGTACATCATAAGCGTAGGCGAGAGTAATATTTGATGTTACTTTCATCCCTGCTATCATTACGACTGCATCGATTGTGTTGGAATTATAACCTCTAAACGAAGCCCCTACCATAATATTGTCATTATACTTGACAATTGCAGAAAAATCTGTTTGAATTTCTTGTATATCAGACTTCACTAAAACAGAAGGAGAAACAGTAATTTTCGAACCTATGTCCAAATTGTACGCAAAGGTAAAGAAATAATTTCTTAAAAATTTAATGTTTGTTGGTTCATTCAATGCGAAATCCACAGAATTCTCCAATAAATTGTTGGCAGATAGTCCAATTTGCAGAGCATCGTTCTTAAAATAAACGCCTGCATCGAATATTGGAGTCATGCTTGTTTCGATTCCGATAGGAATATTATTATCTATTTGATCTTGGTCTCGAGGAATAAGCATCGTACCGTCTAAGGTTTTCTGAAAGACTCCACCTCGGATACCTGCGGAAATCCAGCCGTCACCTATTTGTTGTTGATAATTATATGCTGCTGTAATTTTTAAATTACGTTCTGCTCCAAGTGCATCATTTTCAATCCCTAAACCAAACGCTCCATTCACTAAATACAGTGGTAAATGCAAATTGAAATCCTGTGTAGATGGACTTCCCGTCAAGCCCAACCATTGTCGGCGAAAAACGCCTGTTGCACTCACTGACTCATCTAACCCTGCATAAGCTGAATTAAAATTATATTGGTTGAACATATATAAACTATACTGTGCCGGCTGTTGTGCCATCGCAGTTAGGCTAAAAAGTAATAACGCAGGAATAAGGAGTAATTTCACTTTTGTCATAGCTTGAAGTTTTCAAGAGTCTTTTAATTCTCCATGAGAAATATGTACATATATTGAGAAGCCTTTATTTATAACGTTCCTTTATACAAAAGGATTAATAGAGTATGAATCTTTAATTTTTTTCAGTTAAAGAACAATTTTACAACTTTGTGAAGATTTCTTTTGCCTTCTGTTCACAAAATCTTCAATACATTGTATTTTATAACGATTTAATAGGAAAAATGTATGCTCATGTTATACGACCCTTTAAATATCGATAAAATTCACTTTCTACTATTTTTAACAAAAAAAGTATTTTTTGTTATTTTTACATCAAATAAAATGACAAAATAATCAAGAAGCATTGATAATTCTCATCATTTCATCAACAGAACGAAGCGGCAATTGACAAGCATAATTTTGACAAACAAAAATCAACGTTTCGTTTCCAACCGTTTTGCCTTCTAATAAAGGATACGTCTGATTTTCAGTATCGGTTGCCATAATAACACGATTTGGCAAATAATGATTAGAAATCGCTTTTGCTATTACTTTTGATTTTTTACCAATTATAGCAATTTCTCGTAACGGATGAACCATGAATAACATGGCATTCGCCCATTTTGCAAATGATGTTGGATATTTTTCAATAGAAGATTGAACTTGTCGTAACATTTCAAAGGCCATTTCCTTATACTTCTCGTTACCTAATAAAATTCCTAATTGTTGTAAATTATGAACCATCGTAGAGTTGCCGGAAGGCAAGGCATTATCATATAAATCTTTTTTTCGAATGATAATATCGGTCTGTTCTGCTGAAGTAAAAAAGAATAATTTTGAAGTTTCATCGTAGAAATTTTTAATGACGAATGCCATCAACTTTCCAGATTTTTCAAGATAATCGGTGTTTTGAGTTACTTCAAATAAAGTTAATAAGGCTTCTATTAAAAGCGCATAATCATCCAAAAATGCGGCATATTGTCGTTTTCCATCTTTATAAGTATGATAGAAAAAATTATCGCCTTCTAATTTATCAAATAGAAATTTTACATTTTGCTTCGCAATATTCAGATAATTTTCATCATCCAAAGCCGTATAAGCTTTCACAAAAGCCGTCGTCATTAAGGCGTTCCAATTCAATAAAATCTTATCATCCAAGCCAGGCTTGATTCTTTTATCTCGAACTAGGAATAATTTATTGCGGCAAGCAGACATTTTTGATTTAAAATCCTCTAATTCTATTTTTTTTGCTTTCGCAAATTCCTCAAATGATTTTTTTCGTTGCAAGATATTAACCGCTTCCCAATTTCCATCTTCCGAGACATCATAAAATTGGCAAAACAAATCTGCATCTTTTCCTAAGATAGTTTCCACTTCCGCCTTTTTCCAGACATAATACTTCCCTTCCACGCCTTCAGAGTCTGCATCTTGAGCTGCATAAAATCCACCTTCTGTCGATAACATTTCACGTTGAACAAATGTCAGCGTTTCCTCAATTGTTTCTTTATACAATGTCTTTTTCGTCAGTTTGTACGCATCAGAAAGTAAACTTACCAATAATGCATTGTCGTATAACATCTTTTCAAAATGTGGAATTAACCAAGCTCTATCCGTTGCATAACGAGAAAATCCACCACCAATTTGATCATATATTCCACCTTGAATCATCTTATCTAACGACAAAATCACTTGCTCAAGAGCAGATTGATTCTTGGTAAAGAAATGATAATCCAAGCAATACTTTAGACTCATCGTACTCGGAAACTTTGGTGTACTTCCGATTCCGCCTTCTTCCCTATCAAAACGTTCTTGAATTGATTCAAAAATATTTTTTATAAATTTATTATCAAAGGATTTTTCCTCCGACGAACCATCCAAGTTATTATTCAATAATTTATCATCTGCATCCTTAACATAGTTCGTTAGGTTCTGAGCTTGTTCCTCAACTTCTGATTTTCGATTTTTATAAGCTTGAGATAAGTTCTGCAAAACTTGTTCCCATGAAGGACGATTATGCATTGACTGAGACGAAAAATAGGTTCCACCATAAAAAGGTCGCCCATCTGGTAAAAGAAAACAATTCAAAGGCCAGCCACCAGAACCAGTCATAATCTGAACCGCTTCCATATAAATCGCATCTATATCTGGTCGTTCTTCTCTATCAATTTTGATATTTACAAAATTCTCATTCATCACCGCAGCAATATCTTCGTTCTCAAAAGATTCTCGCTCCATCACGTGACACCAATGACAAGTCGAATAACCAATACTAACTAAAATCGGTTTATCTTCTCGCTTCGCTTTTTCAAATGCCTCTTCACCCCACGGAAACCAATCCACAGGATTATGCGCATGTTGCTGTAAATATGGACTTGTTTCTTTTCCTAATCGATTCATTTGTTTATATTCTTATTGCTTCAATAACTGAATGGTTTTAGTACCATTTTCACCAAAACCGTTATAAAATAAATCCCTGCTTCTAACGATTTAACATCGACTTCTAACTTTTCATCTTCGCCGATACTTTTTTCTAACACTGGACAACCTAACATATTCGAAATTCTCATAAAATCAGCCTCTTCAATACTTTCTAATTCTAGTGTACAGTTCCCTACAGGCGGATTTGGATAGGTTTTAAACTGAGGCATTCCTTGAAAACAAACTTTTTCCTGAATCGTTAAATCATTAGCAAAAATCATTATACTACCGCCCAAAACTTTTAATTCATTCGTATGAATACTTTCACCTTGCAAACTATTATCAAATTTATAATAAGCTTCTAATCTATCTGATATCAATTGCGTTTGAGTTTTAGCAATCAAACTTAACATTAGAAATAAGGTAATAAATAGATTTTTTTATGATTTTTCTATTAGAAGAGTTATCCGCAGATTAAATAAAAATGGATGAGAAATACTTTTAAAATACTTTCCATCTAGGTTACAATTTACAAGGGCAAACGCACCAAATTATTTCGTTTCACGAATTAATTTAATTTATTATTTTGTTTT
>Ga0209712_10002643_pt1 | contig 14676 bp, 14 predicted proteins | sample ArcOceMetagenome_FD_187443 | JGI IMG/M metagenome (GOLD analysis project Ga0209712, IMG submission 187443) | Marine eukaryotic phytoplankton communities from Arctic Ocean - Arctic Ocean - Greenland ARC118M Metagenome (SPAdes) (version 2) | ecosystem: Environmental > Aquatic > Marine > Oceanic...
AAAGGGGAGTCTTCGCAAGGGAAATAGTAGTCGTCTTCATCTTCGTCATCGTCGCCTGCTTCATCGTCTCCTTCGTCAGGACTTGGAGCTGAGGTTACAGGTGGTGGTACAACAGGGGATGGATTCGGAGCAGAAACAGGTGATGAAACCGGGGGAGGATCAGTAGGAGGTGTATTGGGACCTTGTTCATTCGTGGAGACAAAAAGATATTTTATTAAGAAACCAAACAGAGGGAAATGGCGAAATGTGTGAACATATCTCAGACTTACCATCCTCAGTGTAGCCAAACCTTTTAATCTCCCAGCACATATTGTCGTCTTCGGGTATGGGTTCATTCAACTGACTAGCTTTAACTGCAGGGTCGCAACCAATATCGTCAAACCCCATGCCATGATCTTCATTGGCATCACGGCAGTTTTCAAGGTTCTCGGAAGACGTTACATGCCGACGATAGTCACATCCGTTTGCAATGCGCCTACTATACAAAGGCTGTGAGCCACCCTCAAACCAGCCACAGCAGCACCTTACTCTTCCATTATATTGGCGGAACCAATGATCACGAAGCCACCTATTAAAGTACGAAAATAATAGGTTAGTAGAAAGACATGGAATATGTGAGCCATAGTTGTTGTAAAAGTGTGGAAAGTAAGCTCACCAATAGTATGTAGAATCATTATCAGACCCATGACAATGTCCATCTCTATCATAACCTGCATCTTCAAAGGCATCGGTGGAGTTGCAATTGCCAAAATTCAAATCTCCATTAAGGTTGATGTTGGGCCAATCGTTTTCTTCATCATTATGAATTCTACAATACCATCCATTCCCACCGCAATCAATAGGGCCCTCAAGGTAAGCCGTCTTGGGAGAAGGACGGGATTGGCATGCGTTTTGCATCGGCAAAGCGCATTCTCCGTCCCCCTGTAGAACTGGGTATGCAGCGGAACCATCATGATATTTACCGCCATTGTACGTTTCTTCATCGTCGGCATATGGTGATCCAGAATCATCACGGCACTGCTGGGAATACTCTGGCCAATTGATGTCAGCGTTCGTGTAATCCACCCCAGCATGAAACAAAATGATGCTCAAAAGCACGAATGAGAGAGGAGGATGCATGATTTTTATCTGAAATGTGTCGAATACTTAGTAGTACGTGTACTTGTGCTGAAGCTATTTTCAATTATTTGGCAAAGCGAACTAAATCGCTTGGTGAGTGACTACAATATACACGTACCGGTAGTAGAACACTATGCAAGGCAGCAAAATAAATACGTCACATAACCACTTACTGGAGAGAACAACCAACGTGCTTTTGACGGATGGTGGAATTTATGTTGCAATTGACTTGCAATTGAAGTGAAATTTCGGTTTGGAAGGAATAAAAAGCTCCTCAGTGTTTCCACCCGGGGGCAAAATCATACCAGTTTAGCCATTTTGGAACGATTGAAATGTATCGGACATACAGTCTGCACAGTCTGCACTCGCAACTCACTCGACAAAGAAATGGTAAACTACTGCTGTAAGAATTCCTCTGTCCCTCCAATCCAAATTGGTTGTGAGATGCAAATGCACCCTTCCTTGTGGCGGTAGCAGATTTCAGACAATTTTCAGAATTTTAATAAATGACTTTCTTTCCCTCTGTTATGAAAAGATCAAATACCTTTAGAGTTTACATACAGTACAGTAGAAGAATGAATCGATATGACCTCTTGTAGACTTGTGAGACGAACTAAGCGGACGAACAAACAGGAGGGATTTCACGACAACGTAGGAGCAAGAATAAGACATTCAAAATGGGGACGGAGGGATATCATACATACCGTACAGTAGACTACATAGATTCGATTAGGCTTATTGAAATGAAGAAGATCTCGTATTTGTGACATTTTGAATGTTGCGCGAAATTATAAAACCCACATACAACAGCCCACCCACAGCATAGCAGCTCCCACAGCCCACAGCATAACATAACAGACAAGAGCAACAGACAGTAAGATCAAAGGTACCGTAACAGGGTCGTGCACCCTCCTGGATCTTGAATCTGTCGAGAACATCATATTGGTTCCCAGTTCATCCATGACATAAAATTTGAATGCTCATTTAAAAGTGTGAAACGATGAGCAGTTGCCCCATTTGCACCGACGAGTACTCCATCAGGAGCCCAGGGAAAGTACAACAATGCTGCAGTTCAGTTTTATGTCAAGACTGCCTATACTCCCACATCAAATCCGTCCTCGAAGAGGGAGTCACCGGTGACGGCCGGAAGAACCTCTCCTGTCCATTTGGTTGTGGAGAAGACGTACCAGATCGAACAGTTAGGGAATCATTTCAGACCAAGCACCCGAACTTTCCAAGACTATTGATTGGCCGACCTCTATACAACATTTCCTCATGGTTAGGGATAATTCATCCCATGTTTCGAGAAAGAGCAGCAATTTATTTCTGGAGATTCTCGCAGTCTCTTGCAGAACGTAATGATCTGCAATTGTACGAAAAGTGGAGTCTCAGCATGGCACTATCACACAAAATTAATCATGATACACATAGTAGCATGAGCGATGAAACTGACAAAAAAGGCGAGAAAGAAGAAATGCAGGATGCCAGCCATGTTTATACTCACGTGATACATTGCCCTCGTCCAGATTGTGAATGCCTTTGGCTCACAAATGTACCCTATCGAAAAAAGAAACTGGCCCATGAACGTCAGTATAACAAGGAGAAAAGACACGATGAGGCACCGAAAAGTTTTACAAAATCGCTCATACTATCCTGTTCCGCCGCCCTTTTCTTTAAGCCAATACCTCCTGAGAAGGAAGAATCAATGATGAACGAGAACGGATATACAACTGCTCATTGGATGAATCCCATTGATATCGATGTATTCAATATTATTAAAGTGGAAAAGAAAATGCATACCGGTAGTCGTAATGTTTTGCACACAGGACGGTCCAAGTCGGCACGGGATGAAACCAACAAAGACGGACGAATAGTGAGCTGTCCTACATGCCATCATCAATTTTGTGGATTGTGCTCTCGACCATGGTCCACTCTGTCGAATTCGTCAGGAATACGAGTGACGCATACGGGGAGGTTGTGTTCCATCTATGGACAGCGTGCTTCTAACGATGATGATTTTCTGCAAGCGGCTGATGCTGGCGACGCAAGGTTCTGTCCAGGTTGCTCCATGAGAACCAATCGGATTGACGGGTGTAATCACAGTAAGTCAGGTGTTGGCATGTTGGAGCAGCTCTTTGTTGTTCAATTTTTGCAAAAGTCTTGCATCATGTCTAACTGGTTGAATTTGATTTGATGTCGTTGATAGTGACTTGCCCTTGCGGATATCACTGGTGCTATATTTGTGAGTGTAGGTTCGATCGGAGGCATTACAGGTGTAAAGATGGAGATTCGATAGGTGGGAGTCCCACTGGTGGTAGCTGCATCATATGTTAAAACGCAACACACCCTCTTGGTGGTTGCTTGTGACGCTTTGAAGGAACAGAATCGTAAAGTACTTTGCTGTTATGAAATTCGATCTTGTTTCATCTCAAATCGTTGGCTATAATAACTGCAGCTTTATCTGCAGGACAATCATACTTCCATGAATGATTAGTCCTTGCCATTGCCAGTACCTTTGGTAGGTCAAGGTACTGTATTAGCTATGCTAAGCGCTCATCTAACTCATTACGAGTACTTTCCTAGCATCTATCCCCTTCACCTTGCCGAGTGAGTCAGTCTAATGAGCGAAGATACCAGTAATTATTAAGAATTATTATACTATCATGGTATTTGTGATTATACACTAGCTAGTGCATAAAATCGGATTTTGTATAGTTCAATGTTCAATGTACAATCATAAATTGAGGTAAAGTAGAGTTCCAAAATGCATTCACTCTTTTACGATCAACACTGCTTGAGATTTTTATTGTCAACTGATAAAGAACGACTTGCAAAAGGTGAGGAATCAAGGTCTGCTGCCTCTATACTTTGCATTCCAGTCCTACTCTGCGTCAGTATACTAAGAATGACATCAAGATATGATGATAGAATGTCCTCCGGTCAAACTCAGAGTACGAGTACTCTCGTACGAGTAGTGGTCAAAATTCAAGATGCTTTCCAATCCACTGTACCGTACATAACTCCGCTCCACCTTGGGAACTTTAAATGTTGTGACTATTTTGGCAACCCGACACACTCCCGACACCATCAGGGCATATATGGGGCATATGTAGACACGCGACAATTTCAAATTTTGTATGACGTCATGACCTCTCCCAGCCGCGGAAAATACTCCAAGATTCAAAACTTCCCAGAAAAAATTCAACTCATTTTTGGAAGATCCACGGAAGACGATACCAGTATGTACTGTACAAGTATCATCATTCGTATGCAAATAAATACTCTACCGTCACATCACTGTTGAGATCCCACGTAAATATGCTTGCTATGAAGCTCTTGCACATTATCATCTCGATTTCTTGCGTGTATAAAGTATTATCGCAAACATACTCTTGCAAAGGCACCAACGCCAATCCAGTTGAAGTCCCAGGTACGAATTATATGTGTTGTGAATTATTCTTTTGCAGTCATGACCGGTGACTAACTAATTCAAGTGTTGATGCATGTCTACTTAAACTGGAAGCCATTGGAAAAAATATTTTCTACACCGATGATTTTTTTACAAGAACTATTCAGAAAAGCTCGGTCGATACAGTATGTATTCTTTTGAGGATTACAGTTGCTCCAAATAGAAATGCAAGCCTCGACGATATATCCAGGACATCCAATCTCTCAGACTATCGCATTGTCTCCGTAGCGAGATCTTATGCCGGCTATGGATGGGAACGTGTTTCAGGACCCTACGCTCAAGACCTCATTTCGATATGTTCTAGCAGCACCTGCGACTTGAAAATTCCTATTCTCTCGAACCTTAAAGAAGGTAGATTATTTTTGATGTCATTTGCACATTCTTTGTCTCAAAGAGAAACTGTGTCGCGTTTCTTTCAGCAGACAACGTTTGGGCCAAATTTGGCAATGATCAACTCATGGGATTATAGTGCGAATATGACCAATGCTATGGCATCCTGGATTGAATCCCAAATGATCATGACAATGCCAACCTATCACCGAGAATATTTTCGTAAAAGAGTTGATGGAGAGGTTGGAAATAGTGCACCATATAGAAACACAAATGAACTTCTTCGCAGTCATCATCCATGCGGGAAATCTTCTAGATGGATGAGGATGGCATTTAGGGAAGAAGATTACGGTCAAGAAATCACTGCTACTGAAAGATTTGATGGAACTATACTTCTCAGTGTGGCAGGAGTTCCAAGAACTGTTGTGAACTCTTGGCAGCGTCGAAATGGTGCAGACATTGGCATGGGAACGTTCCTTTTTGATTGCTGGATTCAAGAGTTCAGGCCTAATGGAGAGCTTAGAATACGGATTGTAGCGGAAAATCGATGCATTCGCGTGCAAGGTGGTAACCCTGCCATCTTTTTACCGCTCTCTTCCAATCTATTCAAGAACATTGATTTACCACCCCTCGCAGGACCAACAAAGAATGTGTATTTAGCTAACAGATTCAATTTGGGGGGGGAGACGCATTATCTTTCGAACGCTTTTTCAAGTGGTCAGTGCAAAGACTTGGATCCGTCGGACTACAACAATCTCATTGGAACCACTCAGGATGGATCACAATTTAAATATGCTGGATATATAGAACTAAATAACAACAGCTTGGATCATCTAAGAGCAGATGGTGTTAGAGAATTTATGATCACTGGCAAGGAACTTTGCGCTAACCCAGCCATGACTTTTGCAAACGGTGAGTGTTATATTGTATTACTCCTTCTCGTTAGCTTTCAGATGTTCCAACCGTCTCTATTTCTACGTCTCTAGGTGAATCGTGCTATCTATCCGTTGAAACAAATGCCTGTAGCTCTTTGTATGATAAAATTGAAGATGGCGATGCTGTCGTTATTTGTGGTTCTCCTGGAGAAGTTGGAAATGAAATAAGAGAAAAAATATTTCAATTGGAGGGAACAACCTCTTCTAAATCCGACACGGATTTGTCAAGGCAAAAGGAGAGTGTGTGGTACATGGTCGCTCTTGACAGTGGTGATCAGCTGAGGCAAAGAATGGCATGGGCTCTTTCTCAAATACTTGTTATATCTCCTAATCAGGTAGGTAAAGAACAAATCTCAATCGTTGATCTTGTTGTTTGGAGGTGTTGATTAACTGTTTCAATGCTCATCACGTTACAGATAGAAAAACCAACAATGTCGGAAATTTTCTTGAATTATTATGATATATTTGTTCGCCACGCATTTGGGAATTATCTTGATGTTCTCCGAGAAGTTGCGTATAGTCCAATGATGGGAGAAATGCTATCATTCGTGGATTCGAAGAGCACCACTTTTGTTCTGAAAGACACAGGTGACAAAGTGTTCCCTGACGAGAACTTTGCGAGAGAGATAATGCAACTTTTCACTATTGGGGTTCATAAGCTCAGCATGGACGGGACACCTATTTTAGATTCCAATGGACACGCTATCCCAACCTATGACAACTCAGATATTCAAACATTTTCACGAGCGTGGACTGGTTACACTCGCCTTCCGAGAAGAGCCAATATTGAAGGTTTGAATTGGTACGAAAATAGAATTGATCCAATGAGAATTCAAGGCCTATGGTAAGCGTGTAGGTTAATTCTTTCCTCGTCCGTTTTCTGGACGCTTGGTCTTGTTTACTAACAAATCACACCAACTTTTGTTGGACTATCTGCGATAGGCGCGATTCCTTTCCAAAGATGGATCTAGATAGAAATTTCATTGGTGACACTTATCCTTTATGTGTAGATCTTCCAACAAGACAATTTCTTCGTAAGGGCGCAAAGTTTAGACTCTTGGGATCTTCTACATTTGCTCAACTTCATCACCAAAGTATCCAGGATGGAAACAGAATAAAAACTCTTTCCTTGCTGCCATCTTCGGATCTCTTTTTAAAACTTTGCAATGGGGCTCCTGATCATTGTAACTTTAAGGCAACGGTGACGCTGACATCAAATATCAACAAGTGTTATGGAGAAGAATGTTTCGTGGATGAATTGCGCTTGATTCAAGTTCAACGTAATCCTCCTGTGTACTATGAATATATCCGTCCTCCTTGGTAAGTACTTGCTCCAAAGCTACATTGTTTATACTCCTGTACCCTCTGTGCTCTAATGCGTTGGATACGTGTACAGTGTGGAATTGGCATTTTATGATAATGGTAAAACTATTCAGGTAAGTGAATTCAAACTTTTTTTGCAGCGTTCTTATACGTGTACGTGTACGTGTACTGCAACTATCTCCTTCGAATATTCTCATGTCGTTCAACTTTCCAAACTTTCATTAGCTCATGGGGGAAGAACGTGCGATGTGTGCGAACGCAAATGTTCCAGTCGCAAGAGATGCGTGTTGTGACAGTACACGCGTCGCCTATTCAAACTGCTACCATTCTTTTGAAAGGACCACATTCCAAACATCAAAAACTCGCTGCGAAGACCGTCTTGGGGGGTCGCAGTGTGCCTGGTCTTTGATTGATACACACAAAGAACCGGAATGTCAATATCATAGCGAAGATTCGTGGTATTGGGCATCTAATCAAGACTGCACTCTGCAAGCAAAAGGTAATTGTTATATACAGTGCATTGTGCTGATAAACTATTTGTGTTGATGACTTCGTCAAAACTAACAAGTCTATTCTGCATCTCACTACGTGTAGTCAGTGGAACCGGAACTGTCGCTATGGTTCACAATCCAAACCTTGTCGATCAGAGAAAAACTGAGATTGGTGTCAGTCCTACGAATACAAATTATTTCAAGGTTTCGTGGGATAGTGATGATTATCCTCGGCCTTCAAATGAGTGTGGGAATGGTGTGTGTGTATTAATAACAGCAGGGGAATGTCAATGTGACATAGTTGTCGAAGAAAGTGTCGTCTTTTCATCTATACCATCTGTCGCAAGTGTGTTCTCTCAACTCTTCATAGGAGGCGTTGATATACCAAGATTCTCCAATGGGGAGTACTATGAAGCAGAGGGCGCAGGGGGTGTTACAGTCTATCATAGGAATGGTACCGAATACACAATAGATACAATATTCAAAGTTGATTACCGAGGTGGCGATGGCTATTTCAAGAATGTGCTGTCTACAGTTAGACTGGGTGCTAGTAATTACTCTTTCAGAAACCCACCACAATTCATGAATCCGGCGATGTACGAACCACGTGACGGCGAGTACGAGACGGAGGCAGTGTTGAAACATTTCTTTTACCACGATAATCTCCCTCCTTTTCTAGCAATAAGGCTCATTCAGCGATTTGGAATATCAAATCCAAGTCCACGTTATGTTTTCTGCGTCGCGAAAGCTTTCAAGAGCGGATCGTACTATCGAGGTGGCAAAACTTTCGGAGGTGGCAACCGCGGGGATCTAGCTGCAACTGTTGCTGCCATTATTCTCGATCGTGAAGCACGAACAATTGTTGTAGATGCAGATCCAACGGCAGGTTCGCTTCGAGAACCAATACTGAAATTGGTCAGTTTCTTTAGAGCAATGGAATTTGAGCAAAATGATTCTGCTCCAGAATTAAGACTTTTTGCTTTACAGCAAAAAATTGGGCAAGCACCTCATTCTCTACCCAACGTCTTTTCTTTCTTCTTGCCAGAATATTCTGCACCGGGTCATCTTAAATTTGCTTCTCTTAAAAGCCCAGAGGCGCAGGTGCTTACAGGTCCAAAGATGATCCAATTTATAAATGGTCAGTGCGCTGAATGTTTCCTCAAAAGTTCTTCAATCATTTCCAATTGCGTTTGAGACTAACATCTCTTTATTAATACGTCGTTAAGGATTTTTTTCTTTAATTGACTCCGGGTTAAATAGCTGTTATGGTGGTTTTGGAGAAGATATTGTATATTCATATAAGTGCGAAAACTTAATCGGAGAAAACAATGATTTTAGTAGGGGGGCTCTGACTTACAAATCAGATGAATCCAAAAGCATGACAGAGGTTGTTGACGAACTTGCCCTCCTATTAACTGGAGGACGACTACATCTTCAAGCAAAGAATATCATTATGAACTCTTACGACTCAGTCGGTGGCGGAGAAAATGGTCTAAAACTCGCCCAAAAGCTTTTTGTGAGCCTCCCGGAATTTCACGCAACCAACGTTGTTAATGCAAAAACATCTTCTAGGCCTAACATTGAAATACCCCTCCCTTCTACAAATGAATATAAAGCAGTGGTATTTCTAATGCTTAGTGGGGGCTGTGACTCTTTTAATTTGCTTGTCCCAAAGTCAGGATGTAAAGGAAAAGACATGTATCAGCATTACAAATCTATAAGGTCGGGGCTCAGTGTACCACGAGAAGACTTACTATCAATTGACGCATCAGGTTCTGAACAAATCTGCTCTACATTTGGTATTCATCCAAAGATTCCAATACTCAAAAGTATCTACGATGATGGGGATTTACTTTGGATTTCAAATTTGGGGGTACTTCAAAGACCGACTAAGAAAGAGTCTTGGCTCGATGATACAACTGCAACAAGCCTTTTTGCTCACAATGTTCAACAGCGAGAAGTGCAAAATATGGACATATATCAGAAGTTTGAAAGAGGGGTTGGGGGTAGAATGGTTGATGTTTTGTTGCGTTTGGGTTATAGTGCTGGGGCGGTTTCTGTCAGTGGTTTTGTGGATGTTCTAGATTCTAACAACGCATCGCCCCTTGTCACCGAGCCAAATAGTTTTGAAACCTTCAACCCAAGTTCCAATGCATCAGCTTTGTCTCAGGCAGTCAAGGATGTCAACAAAGCAACAAATATTGGTTCTGGACTGTTTAGTGAGACGTGGTCTTCTTCTTTCTATCAGGTAAGTCTACGACTTAATCAACGAGCTTGATATTATTCTTAGTAATTTCAACGTATCCTAACGATATTTGAAAATGAATCATAGGGACTGTGCGAGAACCAATTATTAGATGAAACATTGAGGTCGGTGGAATTGGACCAGTCCTTCACCAGCAATGACTTCAGTGCTCAATTGGAGACCGTTGCAAAGATGATGCAGACCAAAGAAAGCAGAGGTACTGATAGAGACATTTTTTATGTAGAACAACGTGGGTTTGACACTCACTCAGGCAACTTGCAATTTGATGACTTAATTTCAACATTGAATACTGGCATAGAAGAATTCAAGAACGAGATGGTTAATCAAGGGCTTTGGAATAACATCACCATCGTAATGGTGTCAGAGTTTGCTCGAACTCTTCGACAAAATTCAGGGCAAGGAACTGATCACGGTGAGTCGAATTCAAATGGAGGTGATACTTTCTCCTGCTAAACTCTTCCTCCAATCACAGGCTCATCAATATTTATCAACACGACCGTCTTTTTGCAGCATGGGGTGGCAATTATTTTGTTGCTGGTGGAGATATCAATGGGAAACAGATACTTGGAGAATATCCTGCGGATCTCGACGGATCAGGTTTCTCCATTTTTGAGCCTGGGATAGCTATCCCCACAACACCTTGGGAATCGGTTTGGCAGGGAATCAGCCAATGGCTTGGTATTACAAATAGTGCAGACCTCAACGAAGTCATCCCTAATCGTAATTCGTTCTCGAATCTATTTGGAAGGAGCACCCTCTATCAGGGTCCAGCACCATCAGATCCTACGCCAGCACCAAACACGGAAGCTCCTACGCCTGTCCCGAGTCCAGACCCTTCTTCTGCTCCCACATCAGCACCAACCACGAAGGCTGACCCTACACCTATTCCTTCTTTTGCTCCCACATCAGCATCAACAACGAATGTTCCTACATCTGATCCAGAACCCACGTCTGCACCTACTAATTCGACTCTGTCTCCGACCCTGATTCATACTATGCATTTATCGGATTCGGAACCCATAGCATCAAGAGCTTTCAAGCGAAAAATCGAGATACCGGTATCTCCACTGACCACTGTAATATATTTGGGTATCGTCGGAGTTCTTTACTAGCTCAATATTACTACCTCGTAGACCTATTGTTATCAACTTGATAATATTTTCTTTTATGAAGGGTTCTTCTGTTATCACTTTGGCCCGAGGAGCTTTACATGTATTGGAGAAATTGCCTTCGAGATAGTGTTCACAGCTTATTGCCTTGTTACGAACAGTCTTATCATACAACCTATAGAACGTGTTCTCCATTCTTTCATTTTAGATATGCGCTCATTCACTTTTTCTGCATTTACCAGTCCCAAATCTAGAAATCAAGGGTGACAGATATCTAGTAATATGTACGATATAAATAATGATGGTAATTTTATGACGAGACTTCACAGCGTTGCTCTGTTCAGCGTCATTTCTCCTCGTGCAATTTCATTAATCAGCGACAGGCGCTGCTTGCTCGAATCTCTTTGTTGGGTGATCTCGGTAAGACAGTATCCAGGTGATAGATACGTCTTCATCGTCTGACTCTGCCTTAAAATCTCCGGGGTTAATGGGGAAGAACGATATGGGTCCAAGTTAGACAACTGTTCGATGCGCCCAATAGATTTAGCATTCTCTTGATCCTTGATTGTGCTGACTTGGACCATATTACTTGGCAATGTTTCATTTGGATTGACCATATACACCGTTTGTTGTTCAGCACTAACTAAATTTACACTCCTTCCATTCACCGACTTGGTTTGTTCAACCTTCTTCCACGAATCAATGACTTTCTCCTGTCCATCTTGACGTGTCTTTGCTTCCTTCAATTGCATTTCTAATTCAGAAATTTCTCGCCTACGAGCGATATCTAGTTTTTCCAGTTCGATCTTTACATGCTGCTTCCTTGTTTGTTCCTCATTCAATTGCAGTTCTAATCCAACAATCTGTTGCCTACGTGTAGTATCTATTTTTTCCAGGTCGTTCTTTGCATGTTGAGACCCGTGCAGCTGTGATTCTAAGCCAGTAATCTTGTCCTGAAGAAAACATTCTTCCTCTCTGCGAATTATCTCTAAATGTTGCATCTTCAATTCTAGTTCTGTCACTCTGATGTGTTTCGAATGATAGGCCTTTAATTTTTCTTGTGTCTCTGTGAAAGCATCAATCAGATCGGTGTTCGTTGAAGCCACATCCCTAAGATAGTCCGCCAGCAGCATAATGGCAAGCGCGTTACTTGCATTATTCAATGAACCACAAGCCTTAGAACCTTCGGCGTGAGAATCAACCAATTGTCGATCAGAGCTGAGAACAATATCTTTAGATCCTACCTTGATGTCGTCATTGCTGCCGATTGAAAGCAGGGTATACATCAGCAGAAATATAAGGATAGGAACGAATGCAAATAGGAACCTTTTGCGAATTCCTGACTTTGTTTTCTTCTTCTCTACATCTCGCAAAACAACAACCTGACTCCGTGACGTACGAATAGGCTCAGCCGAGCGAAGAGAGAAATTATCCCCTTCCAACGCGCGCGATGTCTTCAGCTCTGACATTTCTGCAGTGTGATCAGATGCGGCACGCCTGCTTTCTTGTTGAATCGCCTCTGTGCACCTCTCATGCTCGTCCTTGAGCCGACGTTGTTCCTCCTCAGCAAGCTCAACTTTATTCAATAGGATCTTGATCTCTTCGCTCAATGAATCAATTTCGATCTCCTTTGAATGGATAGAAGCTTTGCAAGAGGCAATCGTATCATTTGCTGCTGCTAATTTGTTGCTCTCGTTATTTAACTTTTCACTAGCTTCTTTCGCATCTACGGAAGCTGCGTCGAGGCAATCTTTTGCATCAATAAGATCTTTTGATAACAGATACTCCTTTTCTATCGCCTCTTTATGTTCCTGAGTAAGGCTCTCAAAAAGAGTATGTTTCTCTGAAATAACTTCTTGCAAGTGCTTGATTAGCTTGTCCCTTTCAGCTAAAGATGCTATGAAAGACATTTCCACTTCATCATTTAGTTCCTTTTCTGTCAAAAATGTCGCAGAAACTTCTTCTTCCAGGTGCTTAGAAATTCGAACCCTAATGTCCTGTAATGTCCTCTTCAGACCGTCGTCACTTTTCGATGCCAATGTATTTTCATCCTGTAAATGTTCAATTAAAGCGGCGGTTGCTATTCTTTCTTTCTCGACGATCATGCACTTTACAGATTCCAAGACTTCTACCTCCTCTTTCAGATCTGAGATAATAAGATCTTTTCCTTCTAGTTCAGAAGCATGTGCTAAATTAATCTTTTCCAAGTGTACATCTGTTTCAGAGCGCTTCTCGCACATATCTTTGCGCTGAATCTCAATTTCTTTCTTCGCATCTAGTAGTTCTTGCTGAAGACACTTTAATTGGTTCTGGATTTTGCACCGATCAGCTTCCATCTTTTCCATACGAACAGTTGCACATAGTCGATCTGAGTCTAGTGAGTCAATGGAATTCTGTTTTTCTTCAATAATCTTTTGAAGCTCCTTAATGCAGTGTTCTTTCTCAGATACAGATTCATTGAGCACCTCAATTGCATTCTGACCACTTTTTAAATCCGTGCACAGAGCTTCACGTTCGTGTACTGCCTTCTTCTTAGAAACAACCAACTCTTCCAGAACGATTTCTAACTGACTCGTAATATCGCAAATCTGCATTTCCAGGGATTCTTTCTTTTCGACAACACCACGATGATCATTGACCAGAGTGTGAATATAATCTTCTTTCGTTTTTCTTTCTTTGTGGAGAGCCTCGATAAGCTCTACCTTCTCTTGAAGTACCTGCGAGTGCAATGCATTTAAATTGTCAATTTGTTTCTGTTTGCTTTCATCACTTTTTTTCTCTTTCAATTTTTCGGCATCCAATTGTCTTCGCAGATCTTCTATTTTGTTTAAACTCTGCTCCTCACTCGAGACAAATTCTCTTTGAACAGATTCTAACTTCTTTTCTAGGTTTTGTATCTGGCTCTTCAATGCATTGATTACACTCTCTTTTCTCTCTCCAATTCCTTGCCAGGTCTTGATCTCGCTTGAAAGGCTTTCAATAGCATTCTGTTTTTCTAATACCTCCAAATGCAATCTATCAATAACATCTGCTTTCTCACTTGAAGACTTTGTGAACTTATGTTCATCATCTTTCAATTTTAATTCCAGATCAGTATTCTGTTGGAAAAGTTCACTATTCAAATCCCGTTCTTTATCCAATTCAATCTTACAGGTAGCGATGAAAGTCTCTCTATGAAATTCAGATTCAATCAAATTCTCCATCTGAGCGGCAAGTTGATCTCTAGTGTTCCAGAGGTCTTTGATGGCGTTCTGTTTTTGAACCATTTCCTCACGAAGCCTATCAATGGCATCTTCTTTCCCTTTCACTGACGATAAAAAAGAGTGCTCCACTTCCTTCAATTTTCGATCTGATTCAGAATTTTGTTCTAATAAATCATTGTTCGCATTTGAGAGAAACAATAGTTTGCTATCTTTTGCAGCAAGATCTTTCTCTAAAAGCTTCATCATCGGCAACGCCTCATTTCTTTCAATTAAAAAAATGTCAATTGAATTCTGCATGCCATCTATTTCCACACGCAGCCTCTCGATAGCCTCCGCCTTTTCTTTCTGCAACTCGCCATAAGATGTCTCCGCACGACTGAGCTTCTCCTGCTGATCGGTGCTCAAGTTCTGAAGCTCGGTGTTCGCTTCTT
>Ga0209712_10002644_pt1 | contig 14673 bp, 12 predicted proteins | sample ArcOceMetagenome_FD_187443 | JGI IMG/M metagenome (GOLD analysis project Ga0209712, IMG submission 187443) | Marine eukaryotic phytoplankton communities from Arctic Ocean - Arctic Ocean - Greenland ARC118M Metagenome (SPAdes) (version 2) | ecosystem: Environmental > Aquatic > Marine > Oceanic...
CGCCATGCATTAATCCTTTCGTATCGGCAAATTTACCCTCTGGCACCTTGACAATATCGCCAGTTGCAAAGACGGTATCACATCCATTGAGCTGGAGAGTAGGACGGCATAACAACTGTCCACGTTTGGTAACATTAGCCTGGAGACTTTGGTTCAAAAGCTTGCTACCAGCAAAGACAAATCCAGCAGCATTGTAAACAATATCTGCATCAATAGTCTCTCCTTTGGTTGTGGTAACTTTGCCATTCACAGGCTCACCTTCCACTCTACCATCCTTTAGGATAACTCCAAGGCCTAACAAAGCTTTCTTCACCTTTTCTCTACCGACATCAGTAGAAGAAGCAAGAAGTGTACCAACCAATACAACGGTCTTTGCCGAAAAGGCAGACTTGATCTCACCGGCAACTTCTACTCCTGCTAGACCAGCTCCAGCGATTACAACGGAATGGGCACTTTCCAAGTGTTTCTTCTCTGCACGAAAGGCCTCGATCCTCTTTTCTTTGGTGGTAAGCTCTGGCGTAGCTTTCCACAACGCTCCTGACGCATACTGCCCGCCAATCGAAACAACGACACAATCTGCTTCGAGCACCTTTCCATTCTCCAATGTGACAGATTTCTCGCCAACTTGAGAAACAGCAGAATGCACAAATTCCGCCGTAAGGTGTTCAGCAATTTTATCTAGTGGCATTGTGAAGTCTTTTTTCTCAATATCATCAGGCGATACCAAGGAACGAGCAGAGGCGGGGGACCAGTCAAGGTAGTTCTGACGATCGACAATGGTAACTTGACATCCAGACTTCTGGAGGTAATTGGCTACCATAACCCCACTCATTCCACCACCGACAACGATACAAGACCCAGTGGTGGCGGTGTTACTGCTTGATGGAAAACAATTCATGTTTGATTGCTTTTACTTTCAAATTATATAATAATTTATAACAATGATCCTTGGAATTCTTTTTTCCTGGATTGTTCCTGGGAAGCCTTTTTTCCTGGATTTACAGTATCATAGTACGAACGTGGCAGTACGTAAGTTGAAAGTTCAATGTAGAAGATTTTCATTTTCGAATTTAGGCTCGTTCTGTTAAATTTTTCTGAACAGACAAAATGAGAATCCAACCACCGACCATCATCGTCTTGCCAGACAACCAGAAAGCAGAAAGGTTGGCCGCCGAGAGCTTTTTTATCCCTTCCAAAAGCCAACTGCGATCGTATTAGCTTTAAATTTCCCATATAATGGCCGATCAGGCAGGGGGAGCAGTTCGCAGAGTATTGAGTAAGTACCGGTAGAGCTCTATTCATTCCTGAAGTATCGGTATTATGCACGAAATTGCGAAAAGTCAGGATTTGATCAGAATTGTCCACAACCGCAACAGATCATCGTCATAAAACGCTTGGAATAAAAATGAATGAGAATGATTTGACAAGATTGTTCGGTTGACAGAGGGTTGACGTGGCTGTTCATTTATTAATACTAACGCGCCACACTCGCGCCACCTCCACCAACCACGAACCAACCAACCAACCCAGAAGAGCGCGCACAGCGCACCACCCACAATATACGGTACGACGAGGTACGAAATTTCGATGAAGATACTTCTCATCAATCCTGTGTTTTTCACTCTTCCTAGTTTTCTGCTAAAGAATACGAATACGCATACACTCATTCCAATGGGAAACAACAACCAGAAGTCTTCCTGCTGTTCTAATCAATCCATGGAAAAATCAGAAAGTACAGCACCTGAGGACGATTCGTCAATATATGTCACCAGGAATGTGAAAAATACCCCTTCAAATTCAAGGAGTCTCGTCATGTCCGATTCGGCCAAACAGACTTCCAGTGCGATCTATCCCGATCTCTATGAAGGACACTTTTCGTCACTCTTGATTCCATACAAGGATCTAGATTCTCGCTGCAAGGAAATCGCAGAACATATACATGCAACTTACCCAAGTGATGAACCATTGGTCATGCTGTGCATATTGAAGGGATCTGCGCCCTTTTACAATCTGCTATGCAATCATCTTTCCATTCTTGGCCACCCTTTTATGATTGACTTTTATCGGGTAAAGAGCTACGAAGGCACGGGGTCATCGGGAACTGTAAAACATTTTGGAGATTTGCCAAAATCCATGAAGGGAAGACATGTTCTAGTGATTGAAGATATTGTTGATACTGGGACAACTTTGAAAAGTTTGTTGCCGACGATTGCAGAGAAAGATCCCAAGAGTTACAAGGTTTGCTCTATGCTGGTGAAGAGATTTCATAGTGAGGGTAGTGAAGACGACGATGAGGATGATGGTGGAGAAATCACGAAACAAATTGAGTTAGACAACAATTTGATTGGATTCAATATTCCAAACGCTTTCGTGGTGGGATGCGGTTTAGATTATAATGAAATGTATAGAGATTTGAGAGACATTTGGATTTTGGGAGAAGAAGGAATCAAGGGTGGTGGTTATGATTTGTAAATTTTGTTTGGGGTGGTAATTTTGCAGGATCATGGAGTGAAACGATTACATCGCTTTGGTGGCATTCTATATCCGTTTTGAATATAAATTGTCTTGTATTAATATCAATTGACTGGCCAATGTGATGTTTTTTTAATAATAAGTAATACACATGCAAGACCCAGGTAAGAATTTCTGCGGTACTAGGAAACTGATCCTAAAACACACAGAGAGTTCGATATCGCGATGCCAATGAAAGTAGATCGTATTTCTATTTGTAATACAGTAAAGAAATCAGTTTATGTGAATAATACAGTATTTGAACCAAGATTGGCGATTTTATCCTTGTGATTTATTAGTCCATGTTATGGGGTAATTTTGATTTGTGAGCAAAGATCTAGGAAATTCGAGAATACGAAGTACACATAGGATATTTCACTTATCATCCCATCATGCTTCATATCTCGTACTCGTATCCTCCTCGTATTAATTCCAGTCTGATTTGCCAACACCAGCGATGCAAAAATGTCATTGAGAAAAATGAGAGGTGTCACCAACGGTTTGGCGGTCTACTTGCCGTCATTAAATGGCCTATTTAGCTGTTTATCGCTCAAATTTTGAGTCGGACAGCTATGGCCGCCAGCAGTTTTAGTCCATTGCTTCATACTTACTTGTGATATCAATACTTGTGCAACTTCTGGTTTTTGTTGTACGGTATATGGTACCGGTATATTAAATCTTCCTCTGTCGAAAACACAATCGCGGAACAAACCAAATTGATCAGCGGCAGTCCATCAGCCACCATCCACCATGCTTGAGAAATGGAACAACTTTTGGAGAGAATGCCGACATAGTCCATGCATGATGACACCATTATCTTACATTACTCTTTTGATAATATGTGTTTTGGGCATCATTACCTTGGCTTTGCAAGCGCCTACCTTCCTGCTAGGTATCCTACTCGCGCCCTTGACGAGTCGTGCTAACTGGTTCGTGGAGTTTTTGTATCCAAGCGCAATTGCACGTTGGGGGCATCTGACCATTTTGAGAATGGGAGCGAAAGGTCGAAATGGTGTCAGTCTGGATGAAAATTCAGGTGCCTTGCCTATGCATTCGAGATCTATCGAACAAAGGACCGAGGTTGTCAAGGGAAGGGTTTATATTCATCCTTTGCCGCAGCTATTGGATAACATCGGCTACTTAATTGTGTGCGTCCCTCAAAGGATTCGAAGGAGTAGAAATTCGGATGAAGGTCCTCCTCCTATTCTAGGGATACTAGTAGATTGTGGAGATGCCGATTCTGTTATGGATCAAATTGAACTTATTCGCGATGTGCACTATGCAAACATCAGAAATAATAATATTGAAATTCACGCTTTGCTCTGCACACATAAGCACCACGATCATACAGCGGGCAACAAAGCTTTGCTAAATGATGAAGTAATTGGTGCGACACTCAAAGACGTTTATGGAGGTGCTATTGAGAGGGTGCCATTCTGTACCAAGCCAGTGATCGACGGTGATTTTGTGAATTTACCTTCAAAATGTGGTAATGATATAGGAGAACTCATTGAGATTGAGTGCATAGCTTTGCCATCACATACGAGAGGAAGTATTGTATTCGCTCTGAGGAACAAGTCAGACAGTGGGACAGAGTTGGGGTCCTCTGACCGCGCAGTCGTCTCCCATCTATTTACAGGTGATGCCATGTTTAGTGGAGGAGGAGGGGTGCCCTTTGAATCTGATTTCGAAACTGCGAAAGATAAAGCAACTGATACAAAAACTGTTCACAGCAGATTCAAACCGAACGGAGGATCGTTGTCCATAGAACGTTGTTTTGCAGAGCTGCTAAGGAGAGGAGTCCAAGATGAAGATGCTATCAATTCTCCAGATGGTCTTGCAATGCAGCAGATGATGGTATTTCCAGGTCACGAATATACCATAGAATTATTGCAACGACAGATGCAGCCAAGCAACATGCATTTGAATAGTCAGTGGAATAAGCATCAGCCCTCTGTTTTTTTCGAATTGGCTTCGCAATATTTCGTCGCTGGTCATCGGCGGGATCTTCCAAAAAGCACGAGACTTCTTACTGTCCCATCCTCGATGAAGAGGGAGTTAAAGATCAATCCATACTTTCGCAGTCTTCGAAAGCGCGGAGATTTGTTGCTGACTGCACTTACAGTATGGTACAAACATTTGCACGATGACAAGAAGAACAAACACAACAAGTTTACTGGATCTGATGCTGATATGGCATATTTATCCATGCCATTCACGTTTTCAATTGACGAATCTATCAGACCTTCAATGTCAGGAGCATCTGAAAGGACGCCAAGCAGTACGAACACCTGGAACGTGGATCATAATGACTTCAACCGTTCCGTCTTTACAACATTCTACAGTTCTGATTTGGAGGAAGTCATCCGCGGATTGAAGAACGGCAGAATTGACCCAAATACGGCAGCAAAGAAGTTGGCAAATCTATCAGAAAAGCTTGAAGAACCAGCAGTTATTCGTAGGCCGATTCCCAGTACTTTACCAAGCGAGAAGAAAATGTATATGGGATTGCTAGCTTTAGCAGTTCTCGGGTCGGCTCCTTCTGGTCTGTCTGCTTCTGATAGTAAAACTATGAAGATGCCAGCGCCTGTTGTAGATACAGATCGCCTTTTGATTAGCAAGAAGCGGTTGATATCGTCACTTTTCCGGCTGGGCCTACTGCCATCCGATGGGAGCTCTGAGGGGGGCATTGACCAAATTGTTTTGATCATCAATCTCCTATGGGACGAAGCACGTACGGATAGAAATGATCTACAACTCCGAGAAGATCGCGAAGCGGCAGACTTTGAGCTCGGACAAGACGAAGCGAAAGATTTGATTGAATTGGGCGCACTCAAACATACTCTATATGCAGTTGCGTACAACCAACCATCTTGGTTTAAAAAGTATTGCATGCCATGCAATAGTACTCCACCAACAGTGAGTACGTCGAAAATGAAGCGTTCAGGTGGAGAGTTAGTGAAGCACGACGTTACAAAGTGTCCTTTGTGTGCGAATGTGCTTGGCTGTCCACTTAATCAAGAAGAAGAAGAGGAAGAAGACGATGATTTGTCCTTCGACGCAAGTTTAACAAACCAGGAGCCATTATCACCTCCACCTAACCAGGGCCGAATTCAACTTGTTCAAGGTACTCCAAAGAAAGGGGAGGAGGACGACGATGATATTGAACTCCGGATGGTGCGAGGTGTGTCAACCAGGAGAAAGGTAGCACTTGAGGCACGAGCGCTATAGAAATATAAATATAAAGAATTGCAATTTTAATCCACAACGCTCAAGCCCTGTGTTGGTGCTCTAGTAGGTAGACCACCAGGTCAGTGTCCAAACGAAGCGTTATCCCTTTCTTATTTATTACTCTTTATCTTTGGGGGTGGTCAGCAAAGTTATCAGCCAAGTTATCAGCCAAGTTATAATCAAGTTTTGGCAAATTCGAAAATAGCTTCCTTGTCAAGCTCCCCTCCAAACAAATATAAAGTTGAAGGTATACAAGTTCGTAGGGTAGTATGCCAATCAAATTCATTCAGCGTAATTTGCAGTTGACCCCCATCCATCTGCGTTTATAGCACCTCCGTAAACCTGTAACATTGAGATATATTCAATACCATGTTTGAGGAATTTAAAATTGCATTTTAAATGGACCCTCGCTTGGCGCGCTTCTCTGGCTAATTCTGACGGTTTCCCCATTGCCTTTCTTCTATCAAAAGTATCAGCATCAATGCCGCCTGTGCATAGGCGTCACAAACATTTCTGGAATTACTTTGCACATAATAACTACCGAAACAGCTGTTCCCAAGCCAGGGTCGAGATGTTCCACGCTCAACAGAGTTGCAATGTTAACTGTAGCATCCCCTGCATGTTGGCACAACAAAAGATACAATCGACAGTTTCTGTTGTTGGAAAAAAGTTAGACTAACATATCCTTTGAGTGTGTCAACGATTTCATAGATAGATGACCGAATCCTTAGCCAATCGGAAAAACTGTCAACTTGTAGATACAGTGGTACTATGTACAACCGGCATGATGAGCAGTGCGTATCGTAGTGCCATTTTGTCTCCTTCTGGGTGATGGTTTACGAAATGACAAATACCAATGTCGATAGTGTTAGCATGGCCTTCGGCAGCGATTAAGCAGATTTTGGTGGCTACAGTGGTAGTAATGCCCAGCAGCAACAAGCTGGGGGCATCGCAATGCCTCGTCAAGTGTACAAAGAAGAGTTATTATGTTCCAAAAGGTCTGTGCGCCACAGAAGGTGTCGAAGGAAACATTGATCAGGATGGTGGAGGACACAACATAGACAAGGCATCAGTTGGCACCAATGATCGCCAGGTAAGGCACAGCAACTTTGACAAGGCAGCAGTTCAAAACAACAATGGTCGTCGCTCACGTACTTGGTCAAGAAGTTCAGAGCAGGAAAACAAGTGACGGGCACAATATTGACAATGCAGGAGGAATGATGACTGATCCAGATAGCAGTGCGGCAATAAGGCCGAAGGACATGGATAACAGCATAGCGAGAGGAGTCACGAGGAAAAGGAATGCTGAAGATTCTTCCTTCAAGCTCTTCCGGATAGTAACATAGCTCTTACTTGATACGTCTACTCGCAGGAGCAAATTATGGATACTACCATCTAGAAAATTAAAATTATATGAGTTCCAAGTGTTGTTATGAAACTGTTGTCTTTTGAAATTGAAATCCGGCTGCTTTGCGCCCAATATCACCATCAATATGCTCGGTCACACTTGTTGCACTCGTTTCCTTCTTCATTGTTTTTTATTACTTGCGTGGGTGTGAGAATCCAAGAATGCAGAATTTGCCATCAGGACGAAAGTAGCACATGGCTTGCCCTCCGTCTCATCTGCAGTAAGGCCTCCTCAATATACTTTTGCTCAAGTACGAAAGGCGACATTGGGCCTTGGCACAAAACTTGGATTTGACAGCTTCTTCATCTGCTTTTGCCAAGAGAAGCTACCAGTACCGTTACTCTCAAGTTTTATATTGCTTCTGCCATATCCCGACATGATAGGCTATTACACTAGCCTCATCAATTAGGGATTAACAATTCAAATATGTATTGAATGCGAATGCATTGGACTTCTTTTATTTTAAGAGCTTCGCATTCAATCAATCGAATCGGAATGCTAATATGCTTCTCATAATTTATAATCAATCGTATTATTAAACCACGTAGAGCAGCTTCTTTGACTACATAAAAGCAAGAATTACACAAATAAGAAACAACTACAAATCTCATATCACTACTAACGAAAGCAATCATGACCTTGTTCCAACCGATCATAAAGAAGATTGTCATTGTCGGGGGAGTTGCAAGTGGAGCTTCAGCTGCTACTAGAGCTCGTCGTTTGGATGAATTTTCGTCCATTACTCTCTTACACTCAGGACCTGATGTGTCCTATGCTTGCTGCGGCATGCCCTACTTTATCGGTGGAGAAATCACAGATCGTTCTACCATGGCAGTTCAGACTCCCAAAAGTCTAAAAGAGAGATTCAACATTGATGTTCAGGTAAATACTCGTGTGTTTGAAATCGACACAATGAAAAAGATTGTAAAAGCCAAGAATAATTTGAGTGGAGAAGAAACAGAGTAAGTACACGTGCAGGATATTGATTATTTTAATAATCCATATCCTGTAAGTACCAAACACTCTATTAAAATTGATTGGCAATCCTCTAACATGCGATCCATTCTTATCAGGCAAAGTTACACCGAACTTATCCTCGCTTTGGGAGCTGAACCATTGAAACCACCAATTCCAGGAATCGATCGTCCTGGACTCTTCAATCTCCGAAACCTGCAGGACATGGATAAAATATCTACTTGGATTGAGGAGAAAGAAGTCCAGCACTGTGTTGTGGCAGGCGCAGGTTTCGTTGGATTAGAAATGGTAGAACAGCTCGTACGCAAAAACATTAAAGTGACATTAGTAGAACTTGCGCCACAGGTACTTGGACCTCTCGACCCTGAAATGTCAGCAATCTTGCATAGAGAATGCGAAAAAAATGGGGTAAATGTTATTGTCGGTGACGGCATAGCAAAATTCAGTCCTGTAGAGGGAGAAGATGGTATCGCCTCGGTACTTCAGCTACAATCAGGAAGAATAATCCATAAGGCTGAAATGACTATTCTCTTCATAGGCGCTCGTCCTGATACTGCCATTACTATAGATGCGGGTATCAAGACAACCCCCCATGGGCATATCATTGTCGATGATCAATTTCGTACTTCAGTGCCTCACGTCTGGGCAGTTGGAGACTCTGTGATGGTTCGAAATCCCATCCTAAGCCGCAAAAAAGAAGAGTTGTGGGCAGTGCCTCTAGCTGGCCCAGCCAATCGCCAAGGAAGAATGGTTGCTGACATCATTTATGGTAAGGACCGAAGATACAAAGGAACTTACGGTGCGAGAGTTGTCAGGGTATTTGGACACATTGCTGCCTGTGTTGGAATGAACGAGAAAATCTTGTCTGCCAATGGACTTCCATTTTCTGTAGTTCACGTCCATCCAGGATCCCGTGAGAATAATTTCCCAGGATCCAAAGCGATCAATCTTAAACTCATGTTTGACCCTAACGATGGCCATATTTATGGTGCATGTGCTGTTGGTGAAGATGGAGTGGAGAAGAGGATAGACATTCTCTCAACTGCAATTCAAGGGGGCATGACTGTTCATGACCTGGCCGACCTGGAACTATGCTACGCCCCACCAGTTGGGTCGGCCATAGACCCAGTCAACATTGCAGGGATGGCAGCACAAAATGTAGTGGACGGTCTCGTGAAACAGATCGATTGGAAGGAGTTGAAAGAATTGCAAGACCACCCAGCATCTGATGTAATCGTCATCGACGTCCGCAATCCAGGAGAAGTTGCCAAAGGAGACCTTGTCCCGAATGCCATCAATATTCCATTGAATAATCTTCGTGAGAGAATGATTGAGATTCCCCGAGACAAGCAAATCATTGTGTCGTGTCAATCTGGTCAGCGTGCATACTATGCATGCCGCATCCTTACTGAGAATGGGTACGCTGATGTGAGGAATCTAAGCGGGGCATACAAAACTTACAGCTCTGCACAACAACACAGCGTGTTGCAGGCGAGCCAATAGTACAGATCTATATTTATAAATTAGAAATAAAGATACAAGTGATGTTAATCAAGACGATATCCAAATGTATTTATGAATCAGTAAATAAAGAACAAGTTATGTTAGACGATATACATCCTCTCATCTTCTCCGTCTTGTGCCAGTACCCAAGCAGAGGACAAAGCACCTTATGGCAGATACGCTCTTTCTTCCATGCCAGCCGTTGGTGTCTCCTGCCACAATATGATTATGCCAAGCAGCTGTCGCAACTGAAAGGGACAGACCATTCTCTGACCCATTGCTGACAAGTGCAACAATTTAGCTTGCACTCGGTCAGCCGACAATACAAGTAGATATCGATATGCTGAAACACCTGCTATTTATCGTCATTGAAGTAGAACCACTGAGCCGAGATAATAGCTTTATAAACAAAAGCACAGTTTGCCAAGCATGCAGAACATCTTAATTTACATGTCAACAGTATCAATGGTTCCGGGGTCAGCTTTGACTATCAGCAATGGCTGTGTTTTTGGAAGTTTGGCAATGACATCTTCAACCTCCTCATCTGAATCGCACAAATCAATGATTTCTCCTTTGTCTCTGGCGGTATTTATTATACGTTTGATGGTGTTATCTAAACTTTCCACAGCCATTACATCGAGATCCAGCTCTTCGCGTTCAATCCCAACAAGCGTCTGTGCATTGCCTAAAACTGCACCAAGCTGATTGAGATCAGGAAGTAAAGCATCACGGCATTTCCTGATCCTGTCTTGCATTGCAGCATTCAACGTCTTACTCTCCTCGTTTTGACCATCCCAATAAATTGAGTAAACGTCCTCAAGATGCTTGCTTATTGTCTGACTGGACTGAGAAATAAGGCTCACTAACTGCTTCAGCAAGTCCTCAATACCTTTCAAGAGAGTGAGCTTGGAGTTATCGAACATTCCTTGAACCTTCTTTTCCGTCATAGATTGCATTGCAAACTTCATCCTATTGAAAACCCCACTTCCTCTTGGACAAGTGAGGCATGCAGAATAGCTTCCTCTCATGTTCTCTTTTACCAAAGGTAGCAGAGACCTGTTTAAATTTCGCTGAGTTTCAGTTCCCAAGTGACGCATTGTTTCAAACGCAGCCTTTACTGCATTCGCGCAGCCTCTATTTGCAGTGGTGCTCATGTTTATCAACTGATTTTTGTCTACTCCTTCTTGCTCGAATTCAGTTGCAATCGTCTTGTTGATCGTCAAGCAAATGCCTTGGACCTTGGTTTCTGCTTCACTGAGATGGACACGAAGTGCACTATCAAGAGTTCGCTGCCAGTCTACCGAGAACTCCTTTTCCATGGGGTCGCATATTTCCTGATTCATATCGATTGGTCCTGCTGAGCCTGATGTAAACGCTCCTTCGCGCCTCACTGTTGCCTGGTAGGTGGCCCAATACAATCCATTGTGAGACTTATTTCTAAGATGTTTTGTTCGACGAGACTTTGATCCCCAAGACTCAACGATAGGCAAAGCAGCTTGAATGCCCTTCTTGGCACCAGTTGTCAGTACAGGTTCAAGGCTACGTTTGACTTTCATGGACATTTTCTTTTTAAAGTCATCTGCTAGTGGTCCGAGGGAGTCGGCAATCTTGTTCACCTCGTTTTCAAAGAGACGCATGCATCGCAAAGAGGATCGGCCACTCGGGACGTTTGCGGCATTGATAGCAAGGAGCTTCACCCTATCCAACATATCGCTGGCATTGTGGACAAAATTCTTCGCAAAAGATGACCTGTGACGAGCTGTTGTTTCATGGACAAATGAACGCAAATTAGGAATCTGAGTATCGGACGCCTCAGAGAAGGTATTCGGAGCTCCATCACTCTTTGGTTTGATACCTTGCACTTTCAGGTAATCATTTGAACTGATACAGTACACATCCATATTAAAATCATCTGGAAGAGCTACTTCTGCCTGCTCTTGCTGCCTACCATCTCCGTCCTCGTCATCTGAACGTCTGTACAGGTCTTTCAAACCAGCTCGAAAGTCAGTTTGCAAACACTTTGTGCTGTATTCATTCCGGACAATCGCACAAAGTGTCTTGAGCTGTCGCTGCTTTACTTCACACTCAGCTTGCATTTGCCCAATCCTGGAGAGGTGTTTTTCATTCCAATCAGCAAGTTTCTTCAGACAGTCCTCCGTAGCAACATCATCATCTATAGCATCATCCAATTCTTCGTTTAAATCGTCCTGTTCTTGCACTAATTTTGAACAAACCAACTCTAATCTGCATATCTCATCCGAGATCTCGGTCATTTTCTCCCATCGACCGGGAACTTCCTGAGCAACGTCTGCGTGATCACGCATGATTTCTGTTGCTTCGCAATCATCAGTTTGCGTGCAAATAAAGGAAACGTTGCCGTATTGGCCATCCATCAAAAGACGTCGTTTAAATTGCTCACCCAACAGTTCTTTTGCAGTACCATCGTCAACTGCACGTTTGATAGGGGCAACTACCCAAATTTGATTACAATGCTGAAGATAATGTTCAGATACTCTAGCTCGTGCTGCATTTGCATCACGAACACCCGGCAAATCGACCAAACATGCTCCAGTAGACAGACAAGCCCAGGGTCCATGCAACACAACTTTGCGAAGCAACGGCCACGTTTGAGGTTGATCACCGTTTCCCTTTCTATACACGTAAGAGTTAATTTTTGAACGAAACTCTTGCGCCCACTTCTTTTTCGATCTTCGCATTTTGGCATTCATGGATTGGTAGCTGGACACTAGGACCTTTGCGTCCAGCGATCCTGGCACTACCAATCCTTCTTTCACAGGAATGGTATTGTAACGATGCCCCGACCCTGCTCTGGGTGTCAAAAGTTGAATGACTCGAAAATCACCAGCCAAGCGATGAAACACTCTATCTGTCCGTTGACCTTGATTGAGTCTCATAGTTCCTCTTCCGTATACTTGATCTATCTTTGCCCAGGCAGCAGCAGCTTCAGCGGCACTTTGCGGATCCGGTTCACGGGCATACACAGTCTTTTCTTGTGTGCTGCACTCATCCACGAGGATTTTCAATTCATCTACCCATTCTTGGCGTGTCATAAACTCCACCTCTCCACGATAAACGGGAACTTCAACTGTGCCATCTGTAACCTCTTCCAAGTCGGTATTGAAGCGAAGCTCTACTACTGCAGCGGTACATCCACGCGAACCCGAAGTGGGAAGCACTGACGCCTCGTCGAGAATTGCATTCAGTAAGGAGGACTAAGCGCAGAAGATCAGAGCGTCAGAAGAGGATTCGGTCAACAAAACCATTACTGTAATTGTGCACAACTCAATCAACACTTACCTTCCCGACACCAGTATTTCCTAGCACACCCACGGTCGTCTTGGGCGAAGACTTGGCCAAGATGCCTTCAATTTCATTTGTCCATTCTTTCCTGCGATCAATGGAACAAAACTCCGGATTCTCTTCCAGCATTGACTTGATAGAGGTCAGAACACTGCGACTTGTCTCAACAGCACTGTCTGATTCATCATTCGGATTGCCCGCATCCATAGATCTTGCATTTGGCTTTGTCGGCAATGTAACCGCGCTAGGTAGAGTACTATCACAATCTTCATTTGTATCATCAATGAGGTCAACTGTACCAGCATCACTTTCATCGTCATCACCATCATCTCCACCTCCAAAATCTATATCCATATCAACGACAGGAGTAGCAGTGGCGGGTGGAGTTCCGGGCGATGTGCCACCAAATGGTGCATTGTTTGCAATAGACCCAAAGGGAGTCGATGATGATCCAAGGGCAGATGGACTTCCAAAAGCCGAGCATCCAAATGGTGCCGATGCCGGCTCTGCAGTCTCACCAAATGGAACGGAAGAAGGTCCTGACACAGGTTTTGCTACACCACTTCCAAACAGTGACGGCTCGCCTTTTTCCACAGCAACGGCATTATTTCCAGGTTTTGCCTCAGATTCTTCTTCATTTTCAACTTGCTTGCTCCCAGTCAACGGGTTCCACTGGGCATCATCAGTTTGAGGATTAAGTATAGTCTCATTTGTATCGTCTTGGTCAGTTTTCTTGCCCTCGATTGCAGAATCAGCTTTATCAGTACACTCGCTTGTGCTATCGGTCTCGTTTGATTCTGATTCGGGAGTAGGATCGATTCTGCCTTCACTGGGACTTGCGCTTTCAATGATATCATCAGCATCACCAGCATCACCCCCGGGATCCTTCTCAGAAAAGTTCTGCAACTTTCTTCTTGCGTCTGACATAGCCTGATCAAATAGATCCTTCAATCGCTTAGGGGGGTTACTCTGCATGGTGGTATCTGCCTCTGACAACGTGTTACTATCGGGATTGCGGTTCACAGAATCAGAATCTCCTGAAATTTCAGATTGATCGTTTTTCGCATCACGCCCGTGCAAACGCAAGGAAGACTGAGGAGTAATCTGCATGGTGGCATTGTCGCAAGAATAATCCACCTTCAACTTCTTGGCAGAGGGGGGCATTCCGATTGTTGCATCATCCATATCAAGAGGTCTTGATCTCTTCGCTTGGAGACTGACAATTTTATCAAGTACCAGCCATGCCGACTTCTTGCGTTCTTGCTTTTGAGAAATACGAACATTGTTGACATGAAATGCAAAATCGGGAACGATGAGGTCATCATCCAGTTCTTCATCAATTTGAATTCTCACGTCGGCTAAAGTATCCTTCTCTTGGACGTCAAGGACACCTTTAATTCCTCCAGCGCATACGAGCACTAGTTCCTTTGTGGTCATGGTCGTACAGTGCTGCGCTTGTATCAACTATGGAAGTGAAATATATGAGAGATCAATGAAGCAGGTGAAGAGAACCGAACCTACTCTAGTGGTATTATGTGCTATGTGCTATGATGGTATCAATAGAGGAATCAAAAATCAATTCCTTCTTGCAGCTTGCGTTGCTCACGTTGCTTGCTTAGACTACTTTCTTGCACATTTATTCACAAGACTGGGGCCCGCCATTTTTATTCTACTGTAAAAGTTTTGCGCGCGCACGAAAAAGAAATTGAAATTGGTTCAAGAAA
>Ga0209712_10002646_pt1 | contig 14669 bp, 12 predicted proteins | sample ArcOceMetagenome_FD_187443 | JGI IMG/M metagenome (GOLD analysis project Ga0209712, IMG submission 187443) | Marine eukaryotic phytoplankton communities from Arctic Ocean - Arctic Ocean - Greenland ARC118M Metagenome (SPAdes) (version 2) | ecosystem: Environmental > Aquatic > Marine > Oceanic...
GAACACATTTCTAACCCATGGCATTTAACTTTATCACAGGGATTATGCGTCAACTGGAGGAGTCTTTCGGATGATAAGAGAAGATCTCCAGCCAAAAGAAGGCGATGACTCTATGTACGACGATGATTTGTTTGCAGTATATGTGGACATGGTTTCTCCCACTGGTGGAGTTGGCAGATTCTTCTCTGGCATTCTCATTGATGGGAGTAAAGCTGCGATGAAACAAACTCTTTTGGAGAAGAACATGGCGAAAAAGAAGAAAGATATGTCCCCGGTTGACAAGTTGCAATACGAAATTGGCGACTTGCCAAGTGTCAGAAGTGCAGTTGTAAAGTTTCCTTGGACTGATGGATTCGTTTCTGCTCTTTTGCACAACTACAAGGTTTTCCCCGCCTTGTATAAATACGCCAAGCAGAATCTCCCGGAAGGACAGAAATTTATCATCAGTACAACATGTAATAGAGAGAAGCAGATGTGCACGCATTACGTTCCTATGATTAAAGAGGAAAAGTTCTTGTTGGGTCATCCAGATACCATGTCTTACGAAGGCTATAAACAAGATCAGGTAAAGGTTGATCCTGCTTTACTTCTTAAGGATCTGAAGAAGATCGTAACTTTGAATTTCAGTGGTGATGATTAAAGAGGAAAAGTTCTTGTTGGGTCATCCAGATACCATGTCTTACGAAGGCTATAAACAAGACCAGGTAAAGGTTGATCCTGCTTTATGTCTTAAGATGAGGGGGGGGCTGGAATATCTACGATTCCATTACACTCAAGTAGAGAAGAGTTTTTGTTTTAGACGTTACTAATTTTATAGTTCAAAAGTTTTGTTAAAAGAAGATTAGGTCTATAAATTAATAATAACCTCCTCCAGAGTGGACATGTTATGAGACGGATACACTGCGTTCGGTACAGGGTGTGTATCAACGTAGCGACGGCCTTCGTTCCCCTCTGTAGCTGTCATCATGTTCACAACAATTCGATCCTTGTGAAAGCTTGACAAAAGAAAAGTTTCGTAGCTCGCCGATCCACTCCAGAACACTGGGATTTTTCTCTCATGTTCACCATTGAAAGGAAATTCCCCTGTCATTGGTTGTCCAGTACAAAGTGCTGTATTGTCAGTTGTGTTGATATATGTGGCAAATTTAGCAGACGGGCAAGGACCGCTTTGGTCCGGTATTTTAGAGAACAGCTTGCGACTTGGCAATGTCATCTCATCGGCCTTATCGCGCAGGTAGAACATGCCATTCCCATTGGCACGGGTACCACATAAAGCTGCACTTGCTGGAAAGCATTGTGCTGCCTCTTCTATTGTATTGTTTTCTGTTTTGTTGAGATAGTCAGCAGCTTGTTGAGTGTTCAGCGATCTTGGATTGTTACAATATTTTCCAAAGCATCTATGTAAATGTGCAGCGAATATGACAGCAACATTATTTTCAAGCAGAATCTTCTCCATTGGTTGTGGAATGCCGTGTACCGCGTGGACGAATAGAACACTTGTCAGGTTTTTGGCATTCGCAAGGATAAGATCTTGCTCTACCCATGCTAACGAAGATTTGATGCCCAACGCTGCATTCTCATATGTCGGGTAGTAATGGACATTCAGAAAATGATAAGATCCTTGTTCCCATGAATAGGCCATGGATGCAGGGTCATATCTTGTCACTCTTTGCTTTGCGTCAAAGTTTGGAATCTTGCCGCAAAACGCCCCCCTGAAATAAGCCACGGCATGCCGTCCGTTGCAATTATGGGGACCAATCCATTCATCGCCATCATATGTTGCGCTACCTTGATCATAATCATGGTTGCCTAGACTTGGAAAATATTGTTCCAGTCCATCGATTGAATGATAGAAAGATGCGTACTTCTTATTTTCGTGACGATGGAAATATTGTGTCAGGTCTCCATTCATGATAAGAGTTTTCGGGACTGGTTGATTGATATCGGTTGCAGATCCGTTGATTAGCTTTTCAAAAGACTTTTTCATCTGCTGGTTTGTGTATGTTCCTACTTTCTTTGTGCACGAATGACACGAATCGCTAGACGAACAAGGTGGAGGGTAGGCCCTTGAGCCAATGGATGCGGATTCACCATCGTACCAATCTAATTGTGCGTCGGATCCGATAATGTATGAAAACGATTCTTCAATTAGATCCGCTGACTCTCGATTTATAGGGCTGTGCCCGCCAGGACAGAGAGATTCTGTATCTGCACATGCAGGCGTCATCGTTTGAAGGGCAAAGGGTAGATCTACGCCTGATTGTAGCTCCAGTAATGAGACTGTGCTAACGAATATGAAGAAAAGTGTGACCAAATTGAGCACTACAATGAGGCCTCTCTTGACGAATTTCTTTACGCATTTGCGCCTGGTATGGTTTACAATGGCAATGTCATCAGACTCAAGTGTGCTGCCTGCATCATTTTCGGGTCTATTGTCTCCTCCATCTTGAATATCATGATTTGTTTCCAGAATCTCTGAAGACTTCTGTGCTGTATTGATTTCGTCAACAAATGATTCCTTCAAGCCCGCCTCGTTCCCAACAACAATAGTGGGCTCTTCGGATCCTGTTGACCCATCAACGTGAGGTTCTGACGAAGAATTAGTCGCAGACTCTATCAGCAGTGCAGCGGCACTGTCGTCAACATCTTTAGGTGGAACCGGTGATCTCGCGGAAGTTGCATTGGCTCCTATTGACCCATCAATGTGAGGTTCTGACGAAGAAGTAGTCGCAGATTCTTTTTGTGCAGCGGCACTGTCATCATCTTCTTTAGGTGGAACCGGTGATCTCGCAGAAGTTACATTCTTACAGGCTTCTTCTGTCTCGTCATCTTGAGATGCTTCTGAATAAGGACAAATTTCACTGGATGCCACATCGCGCTTCTTCCGTAAAACCATTATGGCTTGTACCATGACGATACTCAAAGCAAAAAGAAGTATCGTCCACCAACATGCTTTTGACCTCGATAGGTTTTGCACGGTCGACTTCAATTTCTGACCCGCCCCCCTCGCGCATCTCAAATGTGGAAATGTTTCATTGTACGTACTGAAATCTTCGTACAGATCAAATGCGTTTTTCCAAGTGACCTCTTTTCCTGTGGCATCTACCAAGCATCCCCAAGTGGCACCATTCCGCGATTGGGTGAATTGGTGAGGGTCTGCCGTTGTGTATGATAAATTTCCCTCACCATATTCTTCAGGCTGTTTCCAGAAGCAGAAGTCTTTGCATTCTGTACTACTCGACAAGGCAGAGTACCAGCCTGCAAAGTCGTCGTTGTATAATCCGCTGTAGCAGAATAATGGGTAGTCTTTCGCCATATTTCCACGAAAAGATAAAATATTTGTGTTTCACTGCTAGTACACGCGTTTATGAATGGATTTCCAATCTCTTCGGTATAATTAGTGTTCGGGTTATTATGGGTGTTCAAGGCGGTGAGGACATCTTTGATTCGTATCAATCTCTTCAATTCTCCTCACAAGATGGAACCGTATGAATAGTTCGACTACGAAGGAAACATTTACAACGGGGGCAGAGCCAGTGTAGGCATACGTAGACTATGTTTGTAATAGAGTCAAACTGAAATTTTCTATGGACAAAACAGAATAAAAAGGAGCTCTGATCCCTCCATCATAAACATGCCATAGTATTTTTATAAATATTATGGAAGACACCTTTCAAGAGAATCCAACTTGTCTTGAATAAATCATTGGTACTCAGGGAGCTCATTAAAAATGGTCAGAATATGAGTGATTTCGTTGGACGAACTGTGAGAGAGAATTAGTGTGTTAGTCATTTCTGCTGAAAGCCAACTTTCTACCGAACAGTTTCAAATGATAACTTACTTTGTCAATGGGTATGATGATACGAAGGCAACAAATGCCTTTCCATATTTGTCGTAGTAGATATTCGTGCTGCAAGCTGCACTTCCTAGAGCTACTGCGGATGATGTGTGAGAGGGCCTTCCCGGACGACTGAAGGCCTCAGGATCAGTTCTTTTGCCTTCGAGAATCAAAAGATCCTTCTGTTCCACCTCCAATTGGGTGAATTTTGTGAGTTTCGTCCAGGCAGAGTTCACACTAACGACGGAGTAGGGTGCTTTGGCCGTGGTAATGACCCGTGCCTCGTCATTACTTGGTTGCAAGGACATTTCAAGGCTATTGGGGATAATTTCAGCGACGGCTTCGTTACCACTGGCACGGCCGAGCTGTTGCATAAAGCCCATAGCATCATAAACCATTTCAAGGCTGAGGAGTTTATTTCGTTTAGAGAATTGTGCACGTAGCATACCTGGCATTACGCACTCTGCAAGTGCCCCGCAAAGGACCGCATCTTGAGTCCTAAAGATGAAAGGACACATGAGGATATCGTCCGTAAGTAGCATATCATCTTCGTTCACGTGGTAGAAAGCTTGAATTTGTGTCGATTCTGCATCTTCTGAGGAACGGTCGTCATTCTCGGCACCTATAAGATTTGCTACTTGGTTGGACGTGCTTGTAAATACCGGCCGAGCAACGCTAGGGGTGCTCATGGGTTGTGGTAAAGGATCTCCTGCACTAGAACCGCAAATGACATTGACAGGCTTCGGCGTTTGCGCTCTAGCAACGACACCAGAGCCGCTTGAGTTTGACCTACTGACAGATACATTAGGATCAAGAACTTCTTTCGGGATGTTGCGCTTCCCAAGACCAGAAAATGGAGGCAACTGAGTTGCAGGTGCGCAATTGAGCCGTGGGTTAGCATCAGTCGCCGAAGCAACGACAGGACGGACGTTGTGAAAGATTCCACCTTTTTGAGCGATGTTAGATGGTAAGGTACAAATCGCACTCTTCAATTTGGAATCGTCCTTCCCAAGATCGTTTGTGCTTGTACTTGGAAGTGAGATTGGAACAGCCCCGTCTTCTGGTGTACTTGCATCCTTCGCTACAAAGGTGATTCTTGGTGCTTTTGGAGCCGATTCGGTGTGATTTGTTTCTAGGGATGGGGGAGTGTTTCGTTTCTTTGATGAAATTTGTTTTGGCTTGTCTTGTTCGCCAGAAACAGAATTTGTATCGATATGTTTGCCCACAACAGCATTGTCCGAATCATTTCCAGTCACGGAGTTACTGCCTGAACTGCCGCCAGAGCCCAACTTGGGATCTGGCAATGGCTGCGCATGATAATCATGGAACAAGTTTACAACAGGTTTTTGCTGATCACTTGATTGTCCACTGCCCCCACTACTTGAAGAGCTGACATTCTTCCTCTGGCCATTTTTGTCTGGCTTGGCTGCTTGCTGGATATTAGGGTACTGTTTCTTCTCCATCTTCTTGTCTTCTTCCCCGCTATCTCCACTGGAACCATTACCAGTGGAGTAACCAGAGCTTGCGGAGAGACTAGATATAGCATGTTGGAATCTGTTATCTTGGCGAACGATGCTATGAGGCATACTTGAACGGATAGTACCAGTCCTTGCTTCCTCTTTCTTCAGGAACTCATCTCTTTTGATGTGTTTCCATCGCGCACTGCGGATACCAACACCTTCGACCATAACGGACATGCTTGAAGCGTCAGTTATTATGGCCTCTATTCCTTTTGCCTTCCGGCGTTCCTGCTGTAATGTGATTTGAACAGGTGAGTGATGATGAAGATATGAGGTTAGATTCTTTTAGAAACCAAGTTCACTTACTCTATCTTTTGTATTCTCAATTTCTGACTTTCGGAATGATCGATATGGTGTAACAGGTTGCCACAGAATAAAAGAATCCTCTAATATTGTTGACCACTTTCTCGGATCAGATTCGTACCGAGAATGACACTGTAAGAAGTCCTTTATTACTGCCCTTCTAACTCTTTGCGCATCAGCCAAGTGCTGCACGGCAGCGCGCCTCTTTCTTCCTTCCTCAGACCTTTCAGCGTGCAAACCTTCGACAAGCTCCTTTAATTTGTTGACATAAGCTTTTTTCCTCAACCTTGTAGACTTTGCATGCTCGCGATTTCTTTCCCTGTTTTGCTTTTTCTTGTCTTCGGTACTGAGTTGAATTGCTTGAGCACTTCTCTTCGTCCCTCTCCTTAGGTTTGAGAGATCGGAATCGTCCGTCGTGTCTCCCTGGATTGAGTTTGGAATAAATTTGGGTGGGGCAGCCGCCATCGCAGCTGCTGAGGCAGCGGCTTCAGCGTGCATAGCGGATGTTGAGTTATGAGGCACAGGAGGTATTTGCACACCATGGATTGATGAATGTGGTGCATGAGCATTGAAGTTTTGGGGAATAGTCTGCCCGGTCATCCCAGCCATGGCATGGATAGGCATGGCAAACTGCGGGAATCCTTGTAGATGCTGAACAGAAGACGAAGTTGTGGACGAATCGCCTTGCATATCATCTGAAGATGTGGTTGATGGCTGGATAGCTACCATGTTGTTAGTAACGCCGGCTAAGGCCTGCAAGTACTGGACCATTTGCGGATCGTTCATGTTGTTTGAATCAGAAGTCATATTCGGAATTGCTCCTAAGCTGTTGGGATCAAAAATTTGGGGGATGCATTGATTTCCTCCATTCGTTGAATAATTCTGCACGAGAGAGTTGTGGTAGTGGAGGTTCATATTATGGTCAACAGCCGTCCCCCCATTCACATTATCTTGTGAATGGTTGACGTCTTGACCTTGATTTTGCTCGCCGTTTTGCATTGTTCAACCTGATTATTACAAACTGTAAGTTGATTGACTAGATTGTGTCTGATTAAGTGTGATTGTATTAGCTCTTGGGTAGGCTTTGTTTGATTAGGGAAGTTCAAAGTTGATTGCGTAGATTCAGAATATGAGATGATGTGAAGACATGATGAAGCTTGGTTACTCTTCTAAAGACACCATTTTTTGTGGAGCCTATTCTCGTCATGTAATCAGAAATGACGATCGTCGTAGAGACTTCAATTTACTTATGGTAAAAAGGCGTTGCAAAACGCCTTGCGTTGAAGTGTCGTCAGGAAACACTGACGATGACAATAAGTAAATATATCTCACGAAGGTGAAGGAACTTACGCACAAGTTGAATCCGAATGTCCCAACTAAAAAGTAATCCAAATAGCTAAATAATTCTTTTTTGGGGCCTATACCAATCACAATAAGTGCGTCAGGGATTTCTTTCTGCAAGAAAAGGAGTTATCACTGTCCGAAGGTGTTCTTTCTCTCACTGCATCCGTAATTTCTTTCTGCGAGAAAAGTATTACGAGTTGTACATTGAACATACTTTCAACTTGTATTCCAATTGGCACTACTGGACAAATATTCCGAAGGCCAAAATTTGAATCATTTTTCTGATATTTTCTACTACTTCGTCCTGTAGGCCATTCGGAATAGTGAAATAGAATTTCGAACAGAACACCATCAAAAACATTAAACATCATCATTGGCTACCAGGTACGCACTTACTTGGTGTATATTCAATATTTTGAATATTCAAGAAGATGCCCCCGAGGATCACAATGATAGCAGCAGAGTATAATACTGTTAATGTTGTGCATTACTTTCAAGGGGGGGGGGCGCTAATGTTTACAAAGCAGAACCAGAGTAAAAAACTTCAAATTTCGCATTCAAAATGCAAAAGCATCATACTCGCGCTTGGGTATGATGTAGCCTTCTCTTCTTCTCATCATTTGAAAGTCTTCTCAATACATGTATTAGTATTAGTATATTATTACCGTAGTAATATCTGAAGGTAAATATAGGTTATTAAAATATATTAATAGCGCGCGCAATTTCATAACTACCCATTTTTCCTTCCAGTACTCACCTTCTTTGGACGCCTCACCAAAATTTCCAGTTCAACTCCAACAATCTCTTTCTGCTTCTTCTTTCTCCACAACAACAGACACATAGTTGAAAGCCATCACCTGAAGAGCCCATCATGAGTACTAGTGCAAGACGCCGCCTCCTCCGCGACTTCAAAAGGTACGTTAAAATAATCTAAACTGAATTAAAAACCACGAAGGCGGAATAGAAGCAGCGAAAGCGCTAGAGTCAGTCACTGCACTGATTCGTGGAATTCCGAAGAGAAATGAACTTGTTCCGATAGTTCTTCCCAGCACCCGATGACTAATCTCTCTTCGACACACCCTCCACGCACTTCACTATGTATTATAATAATTAGGTTGCAAAATGATCCGCCTAGCGGAGTTACCGGTGCACCAATGGACACCAACATCATGGTATGGCAAGCCGTGATCTTCGGACCAGACGACACACCGTGGGAAGGTGGAACCTTCAAACTAGTCCTTGAATTCACCGAGGACTACCCAAACAAGGCTCCTCAAGTGAGGTTTCTGACCAAAATGTTTCATCCAAACATTTACGCAGACGGACAGATTTGTTTAGATATTTTACAAAATCAGTGGAGTCCAATCTATGATATTTCAGCAATTCTTACATCGATTCAGAGTCTTTTGTGTGATCCAAATCCTGCTTCGCCTGCTAACTCCGAGGCTAGTAGGTTATTCAATGAGAATAGAAGAGAATACAATCGCCGTGTGAGGGAAATCGTGGAGCAGAGTTGGGTAGATGAGTAAATCAGGTAATGAGCTGTTCTTGAGCAGTCAAAGTCGGCCCCGTGTTCACGCAAAAAGGATAATTTCTCCAAGTTTACCGAGGATTTGATCCTACCGGTGGAGAATTACATGTGAACATATGAAGAATTAGAACGAAGACTTGGTGCTCACAATGGATGTTCAAACAATCTAGAAAACGCCATGTGCGGTTACAACATTTGAAAAGGTATAGAACGTGATATTAGTTACTAATTATTTTTTGTCTTTGTATTTAAACCAGTGGGAATTTTTGCCTCTATGAAATCTATGTATGACTGTATCTGTTGTCGCCACTTTTTTTCGGGTCCTTGTAGGTTATCACTGTCACCACCACACGTGAACAGCAATACCGAAACTTTCTTGCCACCAAGCGTTTTTCCAAGTTCATGGGAAGCTTTCCCAGGAAGCAAGACGATTGGGATATTGTGTAACTTGCACAAGTATGGAATGTGGGACAAGGTCAATGCGGGTCTAATATCTCTTGCCAATACACAAAGTGATATTTGTCTGTTCATTGGTAGTAAGTCAGATGTAGTTCTGCATGTAGTACTATCCTCTTCCGTAGATTCGCTTTTTTTTTCCATTACTCGAAAAAGCTTCTCAAATGCTCTAGTGCAACTGTTCGTACCAACTATAATATTAGATTTCGCAAACGTCTGCATCTTGAGCTTCTTCTCCATTAAATCGGCGTCTCCTGGTGGCAACTCGACACGCTTTCGCTTGGAGGGGCGAGAACTACTAGATGTAGGAGACAAAGTGAAGTAAAATTTGTCAACAATTTCCTTCTGCATACGTTCAATAATGATATCTTTGTCCAGTGGTGTGACTGCATAAGTTCTAATCGGGCCGATTGGAGATGCCACAAGTTCAAGAGAATCATTATCCACCATATTTTGTGGTATGACGATATTCTTCCTCTTGGTTTTTGAGTTTATAACTTTCTGTTTTGGTGAAGTAGATTTCATGTGTCCCCTTTTGCTCATGGTTTATGGTTCTGTTCAGTTTAGATTTTAAGCTCTTAATTAATGAAATGGCATTTCAGGAGTACTCATACCAACATAGAAGCGGTATGGAACTGGTACAGGTAATACGGTAATACATACAAGGTGCGTACCGACGACGAGACGGCGGCGTTAGGTGTGAAAAATGAGTGGACCGACGTGAAGAAGCGTTAAAACAAATAAACGCTTCAGGCCAAAAAATGGAAGCTTCTACACGTACACGTACCACGTACGATGCTTAGTACAATAGTTCTACTTACTGAGTGGCAGGGAACACTTTTAAATCTTCTGGATGGAAGCTCCTTTTTGTCAATATTTGTAATTGGATGAAAAGAAATCGATGGAAGGCTGCTGCTGGAAGCCTCTCTAGTCATCGAAGCCGCGAGGAAAATCTGGAATCAATAATAAATAATCATAACTAAATACCAGATGCTTCTTTAGATAAAAAAAGTGATTTGAATCGTTACCATCATGCACATGGCGAAAAATTACAAAACAATCTGAAATCAGCAAATAGAAAAAGAATTAATAATCTGAAATCATTACCTACCACACACACTGGCTTTTAACAGTCTTTTAACCATAGCTGTGGTGGGTGGGTGGGTAGGGTGTCAAGACAGTAAATCCTACGCGCGCTTTCATTCACAACAATCGAAAGATCCCCTTTGTTGATAAAATCATAAATTTGAGAACAAAAAAGTCTTGGGTTGTGTTCTTGATTCAATTCAATCACCAATTCTCATAAATTCCCAGAATAAATCCAATGTCATCAATAATCTCAACCACCACGCTACCCTGCGGTCTGAAGGTCGGAAAGCAGGGACTGGGCATGATGGGCTTCTCTGCATTTTACGAATCAGCTCGAAATGCAACAGATTCAATTGCTATAGAAGTATTCAAACAGGCTGTAGATTCCGGCGTGACACTCTTCAACACGGCTGACTTTTATGGTCCTCTGGATTCCAGTGGGTATGGACACAATCTTAGACTCTTGGGCAAGTGTCTCTCAGCGCCCGGGGTCGATCGCTCAAACCTTCAGATCATGATGAAGATTGGAATCGATACGCGCGATGGCACCTTTCAGCATAATGCAAGCCCCTCTGAATTACGAAGAACAGTGGATTGGGCACTGGAAGAACTTGGCGTGGACATGATTGACATACTTGTGCTCAACCGAGAAGATCCTGTGACTCCCCTGGAAGAATCCCTTGATGCTCTGTTTGATATTTGTAAAAGTGGTAAAGCACGCTTTGTAGGTTTGAGTGAGTTCTCAGCCGCCAACATTAGACGCGCTTGTAAAAGAGGTCCCATTGCTTGTGCGGAGATGGAGTGGTCTTTAATGTCAAGGGATATTGAAACAGATATTATTCCTGCATGCAGGGAACATAATGTCGCAATCATTGCATACGCACCTCTTATGCGTGGACTCTTGTCTGGTACAATCACAAGTGCTCCCATGGATTTCAAAGGTGCATCGCCTCGTTTCTCTGCTGATAATCTGCCATCCAATCTTGCTCTGGTGGCAGCACTTGCCAAGGTTGCGGATGAAAAAGGTGTATCACCTGCTCAAATTGCTTTAGCATGGGTGCATGCACAAGGATCCGATGTTGTTCCTATTCCTGGTACGACAAACCCTACCAACCTGTCCAATAACCTTATAGCAGCGTCTATCATTCTCACGGAAGGTGATTTGTCTGCTATAGAGAGAGCTTGTCCTGCTGAAGCGGTACAGGGCGACCGTTATGGTCACATGGCCACGACGTATCATGGAAACAAGGATCAGTAGGTAACATGATACCCATTATGCACCCTCTGGTACATCTAAAGTATTCAATATCAGCAATGCTTAGTAGTTATCCTATAGTAGCATGTCATTGTCTTTTTCATTTATATGAGCATCAAAGATGTGGAGAGTAGTATACTTTGTTGTTGCCTTGCCTTACCAAGCAAAGTCAAACTCAAGGGTAAGCTCCTCATCCAAGAATAAATCATCCTTTCCTCTTCGGTAATCTTGGCAAATTTAATAACTCATAGATTTAGAATCAGATTGTTTTGTACAAGTATGACAGCAGTGCTCATAACGGGTAAGCAGTAAATATAGAAATCAGTATTTTCTGCAGGACAGCTATGTACAGTACCGGTACGTGTAGTCTACAACATATTATAAAAATGAACGTCGTGCTAATTCTAATCCGATGTCCTGTATCGATTTCTCATTGCTACTAAAAGTATGGCACGGTAAGGTTCCACACACGAGAGAGATTCAAGTGCAACTAATCTTTCAAGTCCGCCATTTCTCTACGAATAAGATGTTGAACTATGCAACATTTGAGTAACTTCCGTTAAATGTCTGTCAGTAAGGTGCTTTACGCTTTAATTTATACCAGCCACAGTTACTCAATCACATAACTTGACACTCTGGTGTTTCCGACTCCTTTACATATCTCTCATATCACTTAGGGGCTGTATCCAGTGGTGAAGTCATCAGCAAGCTCATGAAGCTTCTTCTCAATATCCTCAGAGAGAGTGTATCCATCATCAACAATTTGCTGCAAAACCTTGGAATGAGCTCCCTTCATGTGTGCAAGGAAAGCTCCCTCGAAAGCCTGTACGTGCTCAACATCAATACGATCACAGTATCCCTTTACTCCGATGAAGAGGGAAGCAACAACCTCCTCGGGCTCATAAGGCTCATATTGTCCCTGCTTGAGCAATTCGTAAAGACGAACTCCACGGTTTAGCTGCTGCTGGGTAGCAGCATCCAAATCGGATCCGAACTTAGCGAAAGCAGCAACCTCACGGTACTGAGCAAGCTCGAGCTTCATGGTTCCTGCAACAGCCTTGGTAGCCTTGTACTGAGCAGCAGATCCTACACGGGATACGGAAAGACCTACAGAAATGGCAGGACGCTGTCCCTGGTAAAAGAGCTCGGACTCAAGGAAAATTTGTCCATCAGTAATGGAAATAACATTGGTAGGAATGTAAGCAGATACATCTCCAGCCTGGGTCTCAATTACGGGAAGAGCGGTAAGGGATCCTCCTCCGAGGTTACGGTGCATCTTAGCAGCACGCTCGAGAAGACGGGAGTGAAGGTAGAAAACATCTCCAGGGTAAGCCTCGCGACCAGGAGGACGACGAAGAAGAAGAGACATTTGACGGTAAGCAACAGCCTGCTTGGAAAGATCATCGTAAAAGATAACAGCATGCTTTCCGTTGTCACGGAAGTACTCTCCCATAGCAGCTCCGGTGTAAGGAGCAAGGAACTGAAGAGGAGCAGAGTCGGAAGCGGTAGCAGCAACAATGATACAGTTGTCCATGGCACCCTTCTCATCAAGCTGTCCTACAAGCTGAGCAATAGTGGATCTCTTCTGTCCAACACCAACGTAAATACAAGCAAGGGGCTCCTTCTTGGTCTTCTGGTTAATAATGGTATCAATGGCGATAGCAGTCTTTCCAGTCTGACGATCTCCAATGATCAACTCACGCTGTCCACGTCCAATAGGAATCAAAGCATCAACAGCCTTGAGTCCGGTAAGCATGGGCTCGGAGACGGACTCTCTGGGAATAATTCCGGGAGCCTTTACCTCTGCACGGGAGCGAGCACAGTTATCGAGGGAAGCACCTCCATCAATGGGCTGACCAATTCCGTCAACAACACGTCCAAGAAGCTCCTTTCCAACGGGAACATCTACAATCGCTCCGGTACGCTTGACAGAGTCACCCTCAAGGATATCACGATCATCTCCGAAGATTACCACTCCGACGTTGTCCTCCTCGAGGTTAAGAGCCATACCACGAAGTCCGCAAGCGAAGACAACCATCTCTCCTGCCTGTACATTGGAAAGACCGTAAACACGAGCAATACCATCTCCTACAGAGATGACAGATCCGGTTTCTGCGTACTTAGCGGAGGTGTCCTCGGATCCAGCAGCAGCTGAGATCTTTGCCTCGAGGTAAGTGGAGAGCTCGAGAGTCTGGGAAGCCATGCTACGGGTGGTGGTAGCGAGAGCAGCACTGCGGGCAACCTGTTATATATATTCATTAAGGGTGAGGTGAGGTTGATTCGATTTTAATTATTGTATTCAAGTGTTTGGTTTGGTTGGATGATGGCTAGCGGTGTATTTGAAGTCATTCCACCATCGCTGTATTTGCATTGAAAAAAACGTTGAAAATGCTCCTCCCACCAACGAGAAATACTAGTAGCTAGCTAGTGATGGTCAGGAATCGCCCTGACGTGAACCAAGCCCAATCCCACAACAGCCCGTGAATGAAACCAATACATTAATATCTATATATGGCATATCCTGCATTGGTACTACATGGGTAAGGTTGCGGTTGCATAGAATCAAGTTGCACATCCTCCGATGAGGAATCTTCCCATCCCGCCGAGGACAGAACGACAGACGGTCCACTGGCGAGTGGCTACACCTATCATTGCAACTAACTCCTCTTCATCGCCATCAACCCCTCCACCTCCAATTCAAACTATACACGGTAATAATCAACATACCTTAGGGGCAGCGGCAAAAGCCGCCTTCCTGGCAATGTTATTAACAGCGGTCCTGAAAGCCATCTTGGTGTAGTGGATATGAACGGATCTGGATGAGCGTTGCCAACGAACGAAACGAGGAAGAAGCGAGAGGTAGGCAGAGGGGTGTGGGTGGCGATCTTTTTCACGCGTGGTTCGCGTAGAAAGGGCCTTTAGGAAAAAGGGGGAAACGAAAGAAGGAGAAAGCGGGAGAAACGAAATAAAGGGGAAAGCGAGAAAGTGGTTTTGGAGTTTTGGGAAGTTTGATGATCCGGGTTCTTGGGGTTAGTGAAATAAACTGTTTATAATAACCGTCAAGTAAATTTGTCACAATAAAAAATATCACAAGCCGTGGCCTTGCATTGCACGGCCAGAGCTGGCACTATCCATGTCGGGAGGGTTGTGGAGATTTCAAATTGACAACAACACATACTGTAGAGAGATATATGTAGTCGCATAGGATGCCTAAAAACTTGATGTCTAATCATGTTTCCGCTCCAATGTCGCTGTATATTCGAACAGCGACTCACCCAAATCAGCCTCGCAGTGGCTGAGGGCCCCAAATGTCGGTCGGCGCTGGTGTGCAGT
>Ga0209712_10002647_pt1 | contig 14668 bp, 18 predicted proteins | sample ArcOceMetagenome_FD_187443 | JGI IMG/M metagenome (GOLD analysis project Ga0209712, IMG submission 187443) | Marine eukaryotic phytoplankton communities from Arctic Ocean - Arctic Ocean - Greenland ARC118M Metagenome (SPAdes) (version 2) | ecosystem: Environmental > Aquatic > Marine > Oceanic...
ACAAATTAATAAGTCTTTGTATTTATTAAAATTAATAATACTAAAATTTTAACAATTAGACAAGGTTTAATTATAATTTTACAAATTTGTGAGAACTTATTACTAGCTTGAATTTAAATTTTGTCTAATTTATTATTTTTTGAAATAATAAATTAGACAAATAGAAAATTTGGAAAGTTAATTAACCAAATTTACCTGAAGTTGAAGCAATAAGGAAGGCCGCATATGTTAAAATATAACCTACAGCAAAATGAACTAAACCAACTAAACGTGCTTGTACAATTGAAAGCGCTACTGGTTTGTCTCTCCAACGAACTAAGTTCGCTAAAGGTGTACGTTCATGTGCCCATACTAATGTTTCGATTAATTCTTGCCAATAACCACGCCATGAAATTAAGAACATGAAACCTGTTGCCCAAATTAGGTGCCCAAATAAGAACATCCAAGACCAAACAGATAAGTTATTCATACCAAATGGGTTATAACCATTAATTAATGGTGATGAATTTAACCATAGATAGTCACGTAACCAACCCATAATGTAATTTGATGACTCATCAAATTGACCTGGGTTACCACCCCAAATTGCCATGTGTTTCCAATGCCAGTAGAATGTTACCCAACCAATGGTGTTTAACATCCAGAACATTGCTAAGTAAAATGCATCCCAAGCTGAGATATCACAAGTACCACCACGACCTGGTCCATCACAAGGGAAACTATAACCAAAGTCTTTTTTATCCGGCATTAATTTAGAACCACGAGCATCTAAAGCACCTTTTACAAGGATTAATGTCGTAGTATGTAAACCTAATGCAATAGCATGATGAACTAAGAAATCACCAGGACCAATTTTTAAGAATAAATCATTTTTATTATTATTGATTGCTTCGATCCAACCTGGTAGCCAAATTTGATTACCTGCTACTGTTGCTGGACTAGTTGAAGATGATAATAAAACGTTAAATTGATAAACTGCTTTACCTGAAGCCGCTTGAATATATTCAGCAAATAACGGTTCAAATAAAATTTGTTTTTCTGGTTGACCAAAAGCTACTACAGTATCATTATGAATATATAAACCTAAAGTATGGAAACCTAAGAATAATGAAACCCAACTTAAGTGAGAAATAATCGCTTCTTTATGTTCTAACATTCTTGCTAAAACATTATCTTTGTTTAATTCTGGATCGTAATCACGTACGAAGAAGATTGCACCATGCGCAAAAGCTCCAACCATTAAGAATCCTGCGATATATTGATGGTGTGTATATAAAGCAGCTTCGGTTGTGAAATCTTTAGATAAGAATGCATATGGTGTAATAGCATACATGTGTTGTGCTGTTAAAGATGTAGCAACACCTAAAGATGCTAAAGCTAAACCCAATTGCATATGTAATGAATTTGTGATTGTTTCAAACAATCCAACGTGACCTGCACCTAATCGACCTCCTGGAGGACGGTGAGCATCTAAGATTTCTTTCATATTATGACCAATACCGAAATTTGTTCGGTACATGTGGCCAGCTACGATGAAAACAACCGCAATTGCTAATTGGTGATGAGCAATATCACTTAACCATAATGATTGAGTTTGAGGATGGAAACCACCTAAGAATGTTAAAATTGCTGTACCAGCTCCTTCTGATGTACCATAGATATGGCCAGCGGTATCTGGATTCGCTGCATAAGCTGTCCAATCACCACTAAAGAATGGAGCTAAGCCAGCAGGATGTGGAGGAGTTGTTAAAAAATTATCCCAACCTATATGAACACCACGAGATGCTGGAAGTGCTACGTGAACAAGATGACCAGTCCAAGCTAATGAACTTACACCTAATAAACCAGATAAGTGATGGTTTAGACGTGATTCATTATTTTTGAACCATGATAAACTTGGGCGGAATTTTGGTTGTAAATGTAACCAACCAGCAAATAATAAAGCTGATGATAATAATAATAAACCAATACAACCTGCGAATAGTTCTTGGTTTGTTCTAAAACCAATTGTATACCACCATTGGTATACACCTGAATATGCAATGTTAACTGGATATGTATTACCTTTACTGAATGCTTTAATTGCTGATTCACCAAAGTGTGGGTCCCAAATTGCATGTGCAATTGGTTTTACTTTTAGTGGATTACTTACCCATTTTTCAAAATTTCCTTGCCAAGCAACATGAAATAGATTTCCTGCTGTCCATAGGAAAATAATTGCTAAGTGACCGAAGTGTGAAGCGAAAATTTTCTGGTATAAATTTTCTTCAGTCATACCATCATGCGCCTCTAAATCATGCGCAGTAGCAATACCGTACCAAATTCTTCGTGTTGCTGGATCTTGTGCAAGGGCTTGGCTAAACTTTGGAAATTTAGTTGCCATAATTATTGGATGCCTTTTTATATAAATTTTAGTTATGAATAAAAATTGTAATTAATGTGTTTAGAATTAATATTAGAAAATTTGATTAACTAATTGATACTGCACGTGCTAAGAAGAATGCCCATGTAGTTCCAATACCACCTAATAAATAATGAGCTAAACCTACAGCACGACCTTGTGTAATACTTAATGCACGTGGTTGAATTGCTGGACCAAAGTTTAATTTATTATGTGCCCAAACAATTGACTCGATTAATTCTTGCCAATATCCACGACCACTGAATAAGAACATTAAACTGAATGCCCAGATAAAGTGAGCGCCTAAGAAGATTAAACCATATGCTGATGATGCTGATCCATATGATTGAATAACTTGTGAAGCTTGTGACCATAAGAAATCACGTAACCAACCATTAATAGTAATAGCACTTCGAGCAAAGTTTCCACCTGTAATGTGTGAAATACTCCCATCTGGTGAAATCGTACCCCAAACATCTGATTGCATTTTCCAGCTAAAGTGGAAGATTACAACAGAAATTGAGTTGTACATCCAGAATAAACCTAAGAACACGTGATCCCAACTTGAACTTTGACATGTACCACCACGACCTGGCCCATCACATGGGAAGCGGAAACCTAAGTTCGCTTTATCTGGAATTAATTTTGAACTACGTGCATATAATACACCTTTCAATAAAATTAAAACTGTTACATGGATTGTAAATGCGTGAATATGGTGTACCATAAAATCAGCTGTACCTAATTGAATAGGCATCATTGCAATTTTACCACCAACTTCAACTACTTCACCACCAAATGCATAACTTGTTGTCGCTAAAGCGTTTGGAGCTGTTGTACCTGGTGCTAATAAATGAATATTTTGAATCCATTGTGCAAAGATAGGTTGTAATTGAATCGCCTTATCTGAGAACATGTCTTGTGGACGACCTAAAGCTCGCATTGTATCATTATGAACGTAGAATCCAAATGCATGTGTACCTAAGAAGATACAAACCCAATTTAAGTGTGAAATAATTGAATCTCGATGACGTAATACACGATCTAATAAATTATTGTAATTATTAGCTGGTGTGTAATCACGAACCATAAAGATAGCGCCGTGTGCAGCACCACCAACAACACAGAAACCACCAATCCACATATGATGTGTGAATAAAGAAAGTTGTGTTGCGTAATCTGTTGCAATGTAAGGATATGGAGGCATTGCATACATATGGTGAGCAACAATAATACTTAACGAACCCATCATAGCTAAATTAATTGCTAATTGAGCATGCCATGAAGTTGTTAAAATTTCATATAAGCCTTTATGACCTTCACCAGTGAATGGTCCTTTATGTGCTTCTAAAATTTCTTTCATGCTGTGACCAATACCCCAATTCGTACGGTACATATGACCAGCTACAATAAATAATACAGCTAAAGCTAAATGATGGTGAGCAATATCGCTTAACCATAACCCACCTGTAACTGGATTTAAACCACCTTTAAATGTTAAGAAATCTGAGTATTCACCCCAATGACCACCAAAGAATGGTGCTAAACCTTTTGAGAAACTTGGGTATAACTGACTCATTAATTCACGATTAATTAAAAACTCATGAGGTAATGGAATTTCTTGAGGTGCAACACCTGCATCTAATAATTTATTAATAGGTAATGCAATATGAATTTGGTGACCAGACCAAGATAAACAACCTAAACCTAATAAACCAGCTAAATGATGGTTCATCATTGATTCAGCATTCTGGAACCATTCTAATTTGGGTGCTGCTTTATGATAGTGGAACCAACCAGCAAATAACATGATAGCTGACATAGCTAAACCACCAATTGCAATCCAATATAATTCAACTTCACTTGTAATACCTTCTGCACGCCACATTTGGAACCAACCAGAAGTTGTCTGAATACCCTGGAAGTTACCACCAACATCGCCATTTAAAATTTCTTGACCAACAATTGGCCAAACAACTTGTGAACTTTGCTTAATGTTAACTGGATCATTTAACCAAGCTGAATAATTAGAAAAATATGCTCCATGAAAGTGCATACCACTAATCCATAAGAATATTATTGCTAATTGTCCAAAATGTGCACTGAAAATTTTACGAGAAACTTCTTCTAGAGAACTAGTTTGACTATCAAAATCATGAGCATCTGCGTGTAAATTCCAAATCCACGTAGTTGTTTTTGGACCTTTTGCTAAAGTTCTAGAAAAATGACCTGGTTGTGCCCATTTTGCGAAACTAGTTTCAACTGCGTCCTTTTCAACAAAAATTTGTACGTTTTTTGCGCGACGATCTGTTGAGCTTATTGCCATTAATTTTCTCCTTGTTGGGAGACGAAAATTTATGAAACTCTCATAAAGGATAACGAATAGAAATTTGACAACTTTCTATTAATTATGAGTTTTCAAATTATTATTATACTTTTTTTTGATAAATTTTAATTATCTTTTTACATTAATAAATTTCTTTCTATCTTAAAAACTTATACGAAAAAATAATTTATTTCTTCTGATAATAAAATTATTTTAATACCAGAAGAAAGTGATAAATTACTGAACCTTTAGAAATAAAATCCTAAAGTATCTGGGAAGAAACGATTAATTTCAATAATAAATCCAGCTGTAAAACTTAACCATAATGTTAATAAAACTGGTGCAGTTGATAAATATTTTTGAAAGTTTTCCATAAAAATTTAGTTTGATTAGTTAATAAATAATTAGTTAAAACAATTTAAAGTTTAACGTGGTGAAACTGTTATTTCATCTTTTGGAGCTATTAAATCACCACTAATCAATTCTTGCCATGCTGAGATTGGCCAGATATAACCTGTTGACATTATTTTTAAAGCTAATGGAACATTAATAATAATTTCACTTTGAGCCGGATTTTTTGTAGTACTTACTGCACGTACATATTTTCGACCAACCCAACCAATCCAACCAGAAATATAAATAAATCCGAAGCCTGGAACAATAAATTCTGCAGCATGACTCCAACGTCCATCAGCAACTAAATGTGGTAAACCATCTGTTCCGCATAATAAGTCTGAACGACTATATTTATCAAATCTTGCTTTTGTTCGGTCAATTTGTTGTGCTAATGCTAACGCTGGTGGTGAATCCACTTCGAAGTTAGCTAATCGTTGTTCAAGCTTTTTTACACTTCCATTTAAACGTTTAGTAAAAGCAGGAGAATCACTACATTTTGTTAAACCACCAATATCTGCTATTGCTGCATCTGGTGTAAAAGTTAACAATGCTAAAAAGATTAAGGTTATTAAATTAAAACGTTTCATGATTAAATAGAATTAAAAATTAGTAATTTGGTAAAAAATTTCAGGAAAGTAAAGTTACTACTATCTACATACTATAGTATATGAAAAGTCAATTTATTTAGAGATTTTTAAATGTTTATTCTAAATTTAGAATTAAATAAAAAATAGTTGAAAAATTGATCTTATTAGTTTTTAAAAAATTAAAAACTAATAAAATAATAGAATTATTCGAAATCTTTACGGTTTGGATTTCTTGATGGATCACTTGAAAGAAGTCCAAAAATGAATAAAGAAACAAAAAATATAATCGTTGTATAAACTAAAATTTTTAAAGTTAACATTTAATTTCTCTTTAAAATTATTTTTAATAATATTAATTATACTAAAATAAAAAGATTCTGAATTATTTAATTGAAGAAAAATTACATTTAATAATCTTAAGTTTTACTAATTGAACGATCGTAGCTTAAAAAAAAGGGATAAACTTTTAGAACAGTTATTTCAATTTTTTTAGATTTTGAAATAGTTAGATTTGGATTCTTTTTATCTCTAAGAGATAGATAACCTTCAATTATAAGATAATCATTCACCTTATAGTATGTCATAACATCTCGAGCTAAATTTCCCCAAAAAGTTAAGGTTATAATTCGCGTATTCCGAATTTGTGGAATTTGCGCTCGAAACTGCGTTACCAAAATATTATTTTTTAAAATTTTTTGTTTTGGTGGTTCTAAAATTTTAATCACTCCCCCCATGTAATTTGTATCGTTCATATTTTTACTTATGAATATTAAATAATTAAATTTTTCTGTTTTTGAACATCTTCAAAATTAATATCACGTAATCGTTTTAATAGACGAATGAAATATTCTAAAAAATAATCATCTAATTGAATTATTTCTGATGGATCAATCTTAAACATCTTATAAAGATCAAGTGTTGACTTTGAAAAATTATTATCAGTATTTAAAATTTCTGCAAAAGCTAAACGGTCACTAATATTTTGACCCCATTCGAAAAATCCAAAAAAACGACTTACAAATTTTAATACAAATAATGGGACACGTTGAATTTTAGCTGGTTGACCAGCTAATTGTTCACATAAAGTAATAATTTCAGATGAAACCCAACCTCGTGAACCGCTTAAGAAAAACGTCTTATTTGTAGTTTGTGGAATTTGAAGAGACCGTAGACAAAATTTAGCAATGTCTTGAGTATCCATATATGAAATAGAAGTACTTTCACTAGTTACCCAAATTGGTAAATTTTCTAAAATGGGAATGGCATATTGTTCAATTAAACCTTGATAAAATCCGGTCAACCTAAAAATTGTATAAGGAATACCGGATTCTTTTAATCGAATTTCAATTCCATTTTTAACTTTCATTAACGGAATGTTTTCAAATTGTTCCACATTTTGAGTGGAAAAGAAAAGAAAACGTTGAATATTAGCAACTTTCGCAGCTTCAATTAAACATAATTTTCCTTCCCAATCCACTTTTTTCAGTGAATCTAGCTCACTTGCACGACTAGTAGAAGCGTCAACAATAGCAGTAATTCCTTTTAAACAAGGTGGAATTGTTTCAGGACGAGTTAAATCTCCATAAACTAATTCAGCCCCCCATTCTTTTAAAAAACTAGCTTTTCGAAAATTACGAACTAAACAACGAACTTGGTAGCCTTTTGTTAAAGCTTGTAAAACAACTTGTCTTCCTAGCGTTCCTGTACCGCCAATAACCAATAAACTCATATGATAATATGTTTGTTATCTAAACAGCTTTTAGTTGTTAAAAACTGTACTTTGTAAAATATCGTCTGCTTCAAGATTTACTAATTCTTTTTTCGTTAAAACTTGACCACGACTATCAAAAATTCGATTTGCTTGACGCATACGAGCTCGATCTAAAGCATTTTTTATACTTCGTGCGTTAGCAAATAATGGTTTTTCTTTACGTTTTTGAATGTATTGAGTTAGAGCGCTTTCAGCATTTGGTGTTAATTGATACTGTTGATCTTCTAACATTAATTTCGCAATTTGTAAAAGCTCTCCAGTACTATAATCTGGAAAATCAATATGATTTGCAATACGCGATGATAAACCTGGGTTTGATTCATAGAATTTATCCATTGGTTCTTTATAACCAGCTAAGATAACAACTAAATCGTCACGTTGGTTTTCCATTACTTGTAATAAAATTTCAATTGCTTCCGAACCATAATCACGTTCATTATCTTGCTTATATAAATAATAAGCTTCATCAATAAACAAAACACCACCCATTGCTTTTTTAAGAACCTCTTTTGTCTTTGGAGCAGTATGACCAATATATTGCCCAACTAAATCATCACGAGTAACTGTTAAAAGATGACCTTTTTTAATATATCCTAATTGATATAAAATGTCAGCCATTTTTAAACCAACAGTCGTTTTTCCAGTTCCTGGACTGCCTGTAAACGACATATGTAAACCTGGATTTCCTGCAGCAATTCCTAAATTTTGTCTTAATTTATCAATTAATAATAAAGCTGCGATTTCACGAATTCGCGCTTTTACTGGTGCTAAACCAACTAATTCTTCATCTAATAAATTTAAAATTTTTGCAATTTCTGTTTTTGCATATTCTTCTTGTAAATATACGGGAGATGTATTCATAATTTTCTAGTAATTACATTATTTATATTTGATATATTAAATCAGTCAAAATTAAACTGATTTAATACATTATCGTACTTAACATTATACTACTTAAGACTTAAATTGTTGTAAAGGCTGGAATACTTGATAAACAAATAAATGCAAAACCAGCACTTCCACACGCACCAACAAAAAACCCACCTCGGAACTGATCCCAAGCTGTTTTTGTTTGTAAATCATTTTCGTTAACAGTTGCAGATTTTTCTTGCCCAAAAGCTGCTACACCATAAATTGTTAGACCTAATGTTAAAATAACAATTAAACCAATTGTTGAAAGAAAACCAGATAATAAAGCAACATCTGAATTACGTAATGGCCCTAATTTAACAAATGGACCAATTAAAAAATAACCATGTGCTAAACCAATTTCTAATCCACGTAATAATGGTGTTAAACCAAACCGGTAAGCTGGTAAATTCTGTAGAATTGCTCTTGTTACTGCAGATGATGTTATTGGCGTTGCTAAATGACCCACAAATGGATCATCATTGTACGGTTTAATAAAGTTAGCCATAAAATTAATTTGAAAATTAGTTAAATTAATAATAAAAATTTTTAATGAAATAAATATCAAGTAGTTAAAATTTAAGGAAAATTTTAACCAACCAAAATTTTTATATAGATTACTATATAATATATATTAATATACAGAAAAATTTTTATAAACTTCATTTTGATAAAATAAGAAAGATTTTATGACAGTTGCTATTGATTACTTTTTATTGTTAGGATTCGCCTTTGCACTTGCATCTGGTTTATTTTTAGGATTAAAATCAATTAAATTAATTTAATTTTTATTAAACTGCGTTAAATGCAAAACGAAATTCGTCAGGATAAAATTGTTGGGTCACGACGGTTTAGTAATTATTTTTGGTCATTCTTTTTGTTTGTTGGAGGTCTAGGATTTTTATTAGCAGGTCTATCAAGTTATTTTAATATTAATTTATTACCTTTTACTAATACCGCAGAGCTTGTTTTTATTCCTCAAGGCGTAGTAATGATGTTCTATGGTACATTAAGTTTAGGGTTTAGTATTTATATAATCACTACGCTTTTATTAGATATTGGAAGCGGATATAATGAATATAATAAAGTAGAAAATCTTGTTAAGATCGTTAGAAAAGGGTTTCCTGGTAAAAACCGTGAAATTCTTTTAACATATCCTTTAGCTAATGTTAGAGCTATTGGAATAAAAATTACTGAAGGTTTAAATCCAACACGCAGCATATATTTATGCTTAAAAGATGAAAGAAATATTCCACTAACTCCAGTTCAGGAGCCAACTGCTATTTCAAATTTGGAAGAAGAAGCTGCTGACTTGGCAAAATTTTTAGATTTAAAACTAGAAAATTTATAAGATTTTATTGCTTTTCGTCCCGCATATATCTATAATACATTTATGCGGGCATAGTTTAGTGGTAAAACCTTAGCCTTCCAAGCTAATGATGGGGGTTCGATTCCCCCTGCCCGCTTTTTATATTTATAACATGTTTAGACTGAGCAACAATCTTTTTTTATAGGAGAATATATAAATATGTCTGGTGGATCTACGGGTGAACGTCCGTTTTCGGATATTATTACTAGTGTACGTTATTGGATTATTCACAGTATTACCATTCCATCTCTTTTTGTATCAGGATGGTTATTCGTAAGTACTGGTTTGGCATATGATGTATTTGGGACTCCACGTCCAAATGAATACTTTACACAAGATCGTCAACAAATTCCATTAGTAAACGATCGATTCAGTGCGAAACAAGAATTAGAAGATTTAACTAAAGGTTTATAATCGAGGCAAATAAAATGGCAAAAAATATTAATCAACCTGTAGCATATCCAATTTTCACTTTTCGTTGGTTAGCAATCCACGGATTAGCAGTACCAACAGTATTCTTTTTAGGTGGTATTACTGCAATGCAATTTATTCAACGATAAACTCATATATTAATATAGATACGAGGTAATTTTTTATGACAGGTCCAAATCCAAATAAGCAAGCAGTAGAATTAAATCGAACGTCTCTTTACTGGGGCCTTTTATTAATCTTTGTTTTAGCTGTTCTATTTTCAAGTTATTTCTTCAATTAATATTAATCTAATAGGAGTTTTTTTATGGCAAATACTGGTCGAATTCCTCTATGGCTTGTAGGATTAGTAGGTGGTTTAGCAGCACTAACTATGCTTTCTCTATTCTTTTATGGTGCATATTCAGGTTTAGGTTCTTCACTTTAATATAACCAATTTAATATCCATTAAAATTATTTTAATGGATATTAAAAGATATACTCTAAATATAAATTTAAGAGATTGTATTTATCTTCTAAATTGTTTTGTCAATTTTTTAAAAAATTTTTTAATTAACCTTATAACATTGTCACCTAGTTGAAAAGCGTTACTAGTTCCACGACCAAACCACCCATACCAGAGTTTTGGAAATAATCGATTTAAACTTTTTTCTTTTTCTTTTGGTTCTTGCCATGACGTTTGTCCACCACTATAAATACTATTCTTAGGACGTGGGCCTATATGAAGTTCAGTATTTTCAACAAAAAACGGTACATAAAAATACTGACCCCAAATTGCGTGAAATAATCCAAAAATAATAAATCCAATATGAGTTAAAACAACACAGGTAATAACACCATTTAATATATTAATTTGTAGTATTAAACTTGGATCCACATAATTAACGTATGATTTTGTTTGGGGAATTAAAACAAAGGTTTGAAAATAATAAACTCGATATATAAAATATATAAAAATTTGTTCAATTAATCCTATAATTAACAAGAAAGTCCAATGCCATCTTACTAAATAAGGGCAATATCGTTTTCCAATTCGAGTTATTACGGCATAAGCTGCTACTCCTGAAAGTTGATTCCAAAATTTACTACAAATCTCATAGATTTTTGGAATAATCTTATTATAGACATTGTAATAAACTGCAAAAACATTCGATTTTGTTGGATCTTGTAAATTGGAAATAGCCATTGAAATTGGATCAATATAATATCTAAGTCCAGTCTCAGGATCTATATTTATTATTCCTTTTGTAAATGCATAATACACAATTTGACCTGGATTATACCAGTGAGTATTTTCTCCTAATTTTAAGTCTGTTAAAACCATCTGTCGATGAAGAGAACGCAATTGAACTGCATCCATTCCTAACCTATGTAAAAATGGAAGTTTTAATAAAACACTACGATACATTGAAATCAAATCAATTAAATGACGATACCATAAATACCCAGCGAAAAGACCGATACAGGTAATATAAAATGAAGTTTTTAAATTATACCGTAGTGCAAGAATTACAAAACGGAGAAAAAGAATAAAAAATAGAACATTTTCAATATCAGCTAAAGTTAGACCATCCTGAATTTTTTCCCATAAACCCTCTATAATTATACGAAAGGTCTCCAATGAAACATCTGTTGATGGTTCAAAATTGGATAAATTCAACTCAGATCCACTCTCTACTGCTTGACGAATTTCTTGGTTTGTAGGAGCTTCCATTCCAAACCAATTTAAGACTGTTTGTTGATCAATATTGATTAAAAGAAGTAAAAGTCTAAGAAGATATAACATAAATTAGTTCTATTAATCCATTTAGTGATAGATTTCAAAGGTTTCAGATTTTACTATCACACCGGCTAAACATACTAAATTTTTGGTTAAAGATCAAGGTTTTAATGAAAAATTTTATGTATCATTTTGTTTTTGATAAATTAAAAATAAAAAATAATAAAGTTAATTTTATTACCCCCAAGGGAATTCGAATCCCTGTCTGCTCCGTGAAAGGGAGCTGTCCTAGGCCTCTAGACGATGGGGGCTATATTAAAATTACAAACTTTTTAAAGTTTGAAGCGGGCAACGCGATTCGAACGCGCGACATCAACCTTGGCAAGGTTACGCTCTACCACTGAGCTATGCCCGCTAAACAATGGATTAGAAACTATATATTTAGTCTAGCTTATTTATAATTTACAAAAACTAATTAATTATGTCAATACTTTAAAAAAATTTAGAAATTATAGTTAAACTATAATTTCTAAATTTTTAGATAGATGAAGCGATTCCATCTGCAGCAGCGATGATAAGAACAAGACCTACCCAAGCTCCAAGACCTTTTGTAACAATATCTTTTGAACTTTCCCATTCACCTGGTGTAGCTAGAGCTACTGGAACTGTTACAACTAAACCTAATGAAATTAAAACTAATAAAGCTGTTAACGCAGTTATCATAAGTATTTTTCGAAAATTTTTATATTGATGATCAAAATTAAATAGATATGCTATTAAAGATTACCTTTCTTTAAAGCTAGTAAAACAATTACTGCTGGACCCGATAACATAATAACACCTGTAGCTATTAGTTGTCCTAAAACTTGCCAATTAATCATTTTTTAAATCCTTATTTATCAATTTTTAATAAAATTTTAAGTAATAAAATAACCGATAATGTTAATTTCATTTTACTTTAAAATTAATAAAGTAAAAATATTATTTTAATTAATATTTTACTTCTTATTCTAATATTATCATTGAATTCAAAATATTAAGTCGTTTTGAATTAAACAATTTATTAAAATTAAAATAATTAAAAAAAAGTACTTTAATATTTTTATACATTCATGGTAATATGTTATGTAGGGTTGCTAACTCAATGGTAGAGTACTCGGCTTTTAACCGAATAGTTCTGGGTTCGAGTCCCAGGCAACCCAATTTCAAGAAATATACATGTAATTTTTTACCAAACAAAAATTTAATAAAAAAAAGTTTTATATTTTTTTACCTAACAAAAATGTTAGGTAAAAAATAGAGACTATTAATCAATAGGACGCATTGATAATACAGGCTCATTAGCACGATTAATACCCTTCTCAAAACCAGCAGCTGCCGCACGAGCACGACCTGAATGCCACCAATGACCTACTAAGAAGAAGAAACCTAGGAAGAAGTGTGAACAACATAACCATGAACGAGGTGATACGTAGTTAACTGAGTTAATCTCTGTTGCTACACCACCTACTGAGTTAAGTGAACCTAATGGCGCGTGTGTCATGTACTCTGCAGCACGACGCTCTTGCCAAGGTTGAATATCATTTTTAATTTTATTGATATCTAAACCGTTTGGACCACGTAATGGCTCAACCCATGGTGCACGTAAATCCCAGAAACGCATTGTTTCACCACCAAAAATGATTTCACCAGATGGTGAACGCATTAAGTATTTACCTAAACCAGTTGGACCTTGTGCAGATGAAACATTAGCACCTAAACGTTGATCTCGAACTAAGAATGTAAATGTTTGAGCTTGTGAAGCTTCTGGACCTGTAGGACCATATAATTCACTTGGGTAAGCTGTATTATTATACCAAGAATATAAAGAAGCTGTAAAACCCATTAATGAGATTGCTGCTAAACTATACGATAAGTATGCTTCACCTGACCATACGAAAGCACGACGTGCCCAAGCAAATGGTTTAGTGAAAATATGCCAGATACTACCAATAATACATAAAGCTCCAACCCATACATGTCCACCAATAACATCTTCCATATTGTTAACTGAAACAACCCAGCCATCTCCACCGAATGGAGAACGGAATACGTAACCAAAAATTACAATTGGATTTAATGTAGGAGTAGTGATTAAACGAACATCTCCACCACCTGGTGCCCAAGTATCATAAACACCACCAAGGTACATTGCTTTTGCAACTAATAATAAAGCACCACAACCTAAAAGGCCTAAGTGAATACCTAAAATTGTTGTCATTTTGTTTTTATCACGCCAATCATAACCAAAGAATGGGAATGATTCTTCTAATGTATCTGGACCTAATAATGAGTGGTAAATACCACCAAAGCCTAGAACAGCTGATGAGATTAAATGAATTACACCAACAGCAAAGTATGGTACAGTTGTAGTGATTTCACCACCTGGTCCAATACCATAACCTAATGTTGCTAAATGTTGCATACAGATGAAACCTTGTTCATACAATGGTTTCTCTGGAACAAAATGTGATACTTCAAATAAAATCATTGCACCGGCCCAGAATACCATTAAACCAGCGTGTGCTACGTGAGCACCTAATAATTTACCTGAAACATTAATTAAACGAGCATTTCCACTCCACCAAGCAAAACCTGTAGACTCAATGTCGCGACCTGCTATACTACTATTAAAGGGCGTTTCCACGTGGTAATACCTCCTCAGGGAATACAAAGTTTTCATGTGGTTGATCTTGTGCAGCCATCCAAGCACGAATACCT
>Ga0209712_10002649_pt1 | contig 14659 bp, 9 predicted proteins | sample ArcOceMetagenome_FD_187443 | JGI IMG/M metagenome (GOLD analysis project Ga0209712, IMG submission 187443) | Marine eukaryotic phytoplankton communities from Arctic Ocean - Arctic Ocean - Greenland ARC118M Metagenome (SPAdes) (version 2) | ecosystem: Environmental > Aquatic > Marine > Oceanic...
ATGCAAAGCACCTAAGTCTTTCTCCTTACTTTACTGAATTTCTTAAAACATTTCAATATCAGACTCATGAAAGCAAACGGAGACCTTTTGCAAAACTCTTATATCACCACTGTCAGGTTAAAAAAATAGAGATCAATTAAGTGCGGAAGAAATAGACATCATCATCGCATGCTGTTTCGACACCCTCCTCGATGCCAAAAAAGTAGCTCCCAAAGCGCATGCCCTAAAAACTATCGTTTACTTCAAAAATCATAACGATTGGGTTGAAGATGAATTGAAATCTTACATCGAAAAAGAACTTCCAACAAGCACAGCAGCATTTAAATCCTCCCTAAGACAAATCCTTCCGTTTTGATTTCTGTTTTGACATAAGAACCGTATCTTTACGCTCTAATTTTAAGCTATGAAACTCAACACGCTCAATGCAATTTCACCAATAGATGGTCGCTATAGAGGAAAGACAAAAAACCTTTCTCTTTTCTTTTCCGAAGAAGCACTAATTCGCTACCGTGTACGTGTTGAAATAGAATATTTTATAGCACTTTGTGAACTTCCACTCCCACAGCTTAAATCTTTTAACCCTTCTCTTTTTGAAGAGTTGCGTTCCATTTATCAGCATTTTACAGCTGATGATGCCGTAGAAATTAAAGACATTGAAAAAACAACCAACCATGATGTAAAAGCGGTCGAATACTTTATCAAAAAAGAATTTGACAAGCTTGAACTTCAAGAATATAAAGAGTTCATCCACTTCGGACTGACGTCTCAAGATATCAACAATACTGCAATTCCCTTATCAATAAAAGAAGCTTTGGAAAAAGCCTATTTACCACAACTTGACAATGTATTAGAAGTGCTTAAAACCATTGCTGAAGAATATAAAGAGGTAACCCTTCTGGCACGTACTCACGGGCAACCAGCTTCTCCAACAAGGTTGGGGAAAGAAATTGATGTATTCATCAATCGACTTGAACACCAAAGAAAAAGTTTAGTTGAAATTCCTAATGCTGCAAAATTTGGTGGAGCAACTGGAAACTTCAATGCGCATCATGTTGCCTACCCAGAAACAGACTGGAAAGCTTTTGGAACACACTTTGTAGAAAATAGCCTTGGACTTCATCACTCCTTTCCGACCACACAAATAGAGCATTACGATTATTTTGCAGCTCTATGTGATAATCTAAAAAGAATCAATACCATCATCATAGATTTAGATCGTGATTTTTGGACTTATATATCCATGGATTACTTCAAGCAAAAAATTCTTGCTGGAGAGGTAGGATCTTCTGCGATGCCTCATAAAGTAAATCCAATTGATTTTGAAAATTCAGAAGGGAATTTAGGTATTGCCAATGCACTCTTTGAATATTTTGCTAGAAAATTACCAATCTCTAGGCTACAACGTGACCTTACAGACAGCACCGTTTTAAGAAATATAGGAACTCCATTTGGTCATTCTCTCATCGGCTTTCAGTCGACAATAAAAGGGATTAGTAAACTTTTATTAAACAGAGCAAAAATAGATGATGACTTGAGTTCAAACTGGGCTGTTGTTGCAGAAGCTATACAAACAATATTGAGACGTGAAGGATATCCAAATCCGTATGAAGCCCTTAAAGGCCTTACACGAACCAATCAAGAAATTAATCAAGAATCCTTACACAACTTCATTGATGAGCTTGAAATTGACACCAAAATCAAAGTAGAATTAAAGAAAATCACACCCTTCAATTACACTGGTATCTAATTAATTTCTTTCAGGAATTTACCCCCCGGAATATCAATTACTTCGGTTAGTGTAGCGACTTGATTTAAATCGATATCACCTTCTATAGAAAGGAGAATGAAGTTTATATTCGAAATATCTAAGCCTTCTTGGTCAGCGAATTTCTGAGCACCTTTGACGTACATCACCAAACGATCTACTTTAGAATCATCGGAGCCATATACTACACAAAACTGAACGTCTACATCTTTTTCTGAAAGGTTCATTACCGTTTCTAATTCGGTTTGATCAATCTGATTTGCGATCCAAGTCTCCATGTCTTGAGCTATTACTCCGCTTTTGGTACTCAATACCTTAAAGCTATCCATGCTTTTTACCATGTCTATGAATCCATTCATCTGAGGATCATCAATATTGAGGCTTAGTTTTCCAAGCATTTCAAACATCTTTGGACTTACACTGAGGTAAGAAACTGCTGGATCTTTTTGGTACTGTTCAAAAATATTTTGAGCAGTGAGTAGGTTTAAACTCATCAATAAAACTAAAATAAGGGTGTATTTTTTCATTTGGAATGCTTTTTGTAAGATACAAGTATAAGGATATATTTTAAAATGCGACATTATTTAATAGAGTTCCTTAAATTTGAGAATCTAAATCAACCAGTCAAAAATTATGAACAAGATTTATTACTATTGCCTTATAGGAGTTGCAGCTTTATTAATTGGATGTGATGTGCAAGATCGCGATGATGAAATCATAAATGTGCAAAACAATACTCCCTCAGATACCTCAACAACAACCACCGATGTTGTTGCCGATCTAGAAATCAACGACTTCATTTGGAAAGGGTTGAATCAGTATTACTATTGGCAAGAGGCGGTTGACTCTTTAGCCGATTCACAAACTAATAATGCAGCAGAGTATGTAAAATTTCTAGGAAATACAGTAGATCCCTCTGATTTTTTTACCAGCTTAAATCATCCTGACGATCGTTTCAGTTGGATCGATGAAGACTATGTAAACCTCGAAAATCAATTGGCGGGTATTTCTGCTTCCAATGGAATGAAATTTTTGGTTAGCAGGCAATGTGATGATTGTAATGGATTAGTCGCTTTTGTAACCTATGTACTCCCAGAATCTGATGCCGCAGCAAAAGGGATAGAGCGAGGAGATTTTATTACAACGATCAACGGAACTAGTTTGAACGTTAACAATTATATCGATTTATTATATGGAGATGCACTAAGCTATTCGGTAGGATTAGCAGATTATGACCCTACAGAGGAATCTTTTGATTTAACAGGCGAGACCATTACTTTAGATAAGGTTGAGAATTTCCAAGAAGATCCAATTCATAAAAACCTTGTTCTTGATGTAGGAGGACAAAAGGTAGGTTACCTTATGTACAACAAATTTCTTAATGAGTTTGACGATCAACTAATTCAAACCTTCTCTGATTTTGCTGCTGAAGGAATAACAGATCTAGTATTGGATTTACGCTACAACCCTGGCGGATCTGTTCGTACCTGTGTCTATTTAGCCAGTATGATCACGGGACAGTTTACAGACGAAATTTTCGCACAACAAATCTGGAATTCAAAATTATTAGCATATTTCGAGGCTTTAAACTCCAATTCCAATGATTCGGACGACAGAGAACTAAACAATTACTTCACAAGCACTAACTCAGAGGGCGTAACCCTACCTGCCTTAAATCTAAACACAGTGTATATTATCGCTACAAACAGAAGTGCATCAGCAAGTGAGCTTTTGATCAACGGTTTAGCACCACATATCAATGTAGTGTTAATCGGAAATACAACCACTGGAAAAAATGTTGGATCAATTACTGTTTACGATTATATCGACAACGAAGGAAATAAAAACCCAAACCATACCTATGCCATGCAACCCATTGTTCTTAAAATAGCCAACAGCGTTGGTTTTGCTGACTATGCTAATGGTTTAGATCCGGATATTGAACTCCGTGAAAGAGCATCGAATTTAGGTGTGCTTGGAACTCCAAGTGAACCTTTACTTTCTGTAGCTCTAAGTCAGATTTCTGGAACAGGGAAGTATATAATTCCTCAAGGCGAAGCATTAGTTCCTTTGACAGATCCTGAATTTGAGGCAACCAATGGTATGCATATCGATTTACCACAAAGCACACTAAAAGATTTTCTTAAAAACTAAGGTTTACACCTAGTCTAAAATTACGTCCCTGTGTACTGTAATTTTCAATTTCAATATAATCTGCATCAAAAATGTTAGCTAGAATAAAAAAGGCAGATAGTTTTTGATTCTTAAATTGATGACTCACTTTAGCATCCACTAAAGTGTAAGCGTCTAGTGGTGCACTACTAAGTCCAACTCTACTTCCGGTATGCTGAATACTGGTATTTAAATGCGTTGCAGAACTCAAGTCATAATCTATAACAGTTCCAAAAGCATGCTTGGGTAGATTGATAAGACTACCCAATTCCGTTTCGTTGTAGGTATAATTCATACGGAGATCTACAACATCAAAAAGTTTGTTTTGATACTCAAACTCAATTCCACTATAGGCAACTCGCTCTTCAGAATTGCCATAGCGAAAGGTAGTAAGGTCGTAAATCAAGGTCGGGTCTTCTGTGCGTTTAAAAAACACAAGAGATGCCCTTGCTTGAGTTCGACTATTCCATTCAGCACCCAGTTCAAGGGTTGTATTTTCTTCTGGCTTTAAATCTAAATTCCCTGAATAAAAATCATATAACTGATAGGAACTCGGCGGGATAAATGCGGAACTTATTGAAGAAATAATTTTCAAACGATCTTCATTAGCAAGACGGAAAGAATAACTTGGGTTAATACTATAGGTGAAATGACTTCCATAGGTATCGTGGTTATTCAATCTACTCCCTAAGTTGAAATTAAATCCTACAGTAGACAGATATACAAAGTTAAGATATACGTCATTTTGAACATTCGATGGGGCTCCTGCATAAGAAGTATTTTGGTGAGCATACCCTAAAACAGAATAAAACCGTTCTTTAATTATGTATTTATTAAAAACATCTAAGGCAAGATTGGAACCCTTTAACGTCTGATTGTATCCCCCTGCAAAAACACGATCTGTATTCTGAAGACCTAAAACAGTGTGGAGACTTCCTTTATCGTATGCGTAAGTAGAACTCAATGAAAATCGCTCTAAATCAGTAATAAGGGTTGAATTGTTATCTGAGGGAGTTCCAAACACATTATCAAAACTAGTCCCTGAATGATCTTTATTAAAAGTCAAATTCCAATCCAAATGTTTCCCTTTTCGTCCCAATTGGAATCCAAAATTAGTTTGAATAAACGGATCTATTTCGGTTCCAACATCAACAGAGCTTAAGCCGTAAATGTTTTGACTTCCCAAGCTTAACTTATATTGAAACGAATCTTTAGTTCCCGAAAAGTTGGCGAAGTTAGACATGTAACTGATTTTGTTGAAAGCCGTATTCGCTGCTTGTTGCGTCCCGATGGTAGACCCTAAATTTACAGTCAGTTTTTTACTCGATTTTTTTGTTGTGATGTTTACTACCCCAGTTGAAGCTGAGCTTCCGTATAGGGTACTTGCAGCTCCTTTCACTATTTCTATAGAAACTATATTCGCTAGATTCAAAAGATTTAAATCAAAATCATTACTAATTCGTGATGGATCTGAAACCCGAACACCATCGATCAAAATCAATACTTGATTGTTTCGACCACCACGAATAGAGAAAGTCAAGTTCTGACCTGCTGGAGATCGACTTCCAATCAGATTGATTCCGCCATAGGTTTGGAGTAATTCAGGAAGACTTCGACCCTGATAATTTTTCAATTCTTTCTCCGTAATCTTAATTATCGTTTTCCCGGACTGGGAACGTTTGATTTCGAAACGAGAATCGACTACCACCACTTCTTCTAGGACGGTATCGTCTGTGACAAACTCTTCTTGATCTAGAGTAGAAATTTCTTCTTGGGAAAAGCCCGCAAAGACATGAAACAGCATAAGGCTGCTTAAACTTAATTTAAGTTGCATACAATTTACATTAAAGGACAATCAACATATAAATGACTCAAAATCTTTATCCCGAAGATTCTAAAACATTATAAAGTGGCAGGTATCCTGACTCGCTTTACTTAATGACCTTCCCATTCGGCGAACAGTGGCGAAGCATTAATAAAGCCTCTTACGAGGCAAAAGCTTACAGTTGCGGGAACAGTTTTGGATTCTAACCAAATTCCCTTTTAATCTTGAACAAGTTCAAAAACCAATTTACATGACAAAAATACATTTTTATTGGATATTAAAATAACATCAATCTGTTTATTGAAACTAAAAATTAACTGTAATTTTGAACTTTGTGAAAAAGATTCAAACCATTATTTTACTCAGCTGGCTTATAATCGGATGTACATCATCCCGATCAAAAGACACAACACCAACCTCAGCACAATATGCCCAAGGGTTTTCGATTGAAAGCAATGGAATATATGACATCCTTCTTCTAAAAAATTTAGTCCCAAATTCCCAAACCGAATTTCGTTATCTTTTAATCGCCGACGGAATAGAATTACCAAAAGGCGAACCGTATGATGGCATTATCAGAACACCCGTTAAGCGAATTGTAGCATGTTCGACTACCCATATTGCCTTTCTAGAAGAACTCGGTGCCATAGAAACTTTGGTTGGATTTCCAGAAACAGATTACATTTCATCTTCTGATGCGAGGAAACGAATTGCAGAAGGAAAAATTATTGATGTTGGTAAAAGCCAGCAATTAAATGTGGAACGCGTTCTAGAATTGAATCCTGACCTAATCCTAAGTTTTGGTGTAGAAACAATAGACGGTTCACTGAAACGATTCAATAAAATGGGAATTCCATCTGCTTTTATCGGTGAATGGAACGAGCAGAATCCGCTGGGGAGAGCTGAGTGGATTAAAGTTTTTGGAGCGTTATTGGGTAAGAAAAAAGAAGCAGATGAACGTTTTAAAAGTATAGAAGAAAAGTACATTGAAATTCAAAACTCAATCCCAAATATAAAAACAAAACCAACTGTTCTGGCGGGAGCCATTTATCAAGATGCATGGTATCTTCCTGGCGGAAACAGTTATTTGGCTCAACTTTTTAAGGATGCAAACACCAACTACCTTTGGAAAGACGACACCCAAACAGGGAGTTTGGCTTTGAGTATTGAAACGGTTCTAGAGAAAGGACAACAAGCAGATTATTGGTTTGCACCCGGGCAACATACCTCCTACTCCATCCTCGAAGAAGAACATGTTTTGTATTCCAAGTTTGATGCAATACAAACAAAACGTATTTTCACCTACGCACGATCGAAAGGTAGTACGGGTGGCCTTTTGTTTTTTGAATCCGGAGCTACACGTCCAGACCTTGTTTTAAAAGACATTATTCATCATCTTTACCCAGAATTGCATACGGCATACTCGCTAACTTATTTTTTACCCTTAGATGATTGAGATTCGTAGTTATACTGGCTTTTTTACATTCCTCATTGGAATGCTCTTTCTGTGCTTAATTTTCAATTTAAGTTTAGGCTCTGTCGACATTCCCCTTTGGGAAGCCATTAAGATCACTTTGGGATACCCAACCACAAAACCCACATTCGAATACATATTATTGGATTATCGCATCCCTAAAGCCATTACAGCGATCCTTGCAGGTGGAAGTTTAGGTGTATGCGGACTTATGATGCAGACCTACTTTCGAAACCCATTGGCTGGACCCTATGTATTGGGAATTAGTTCTGGGGCTAGTCTCGGAGTTGCACTTCTCCTTATGGGAAGTTCTTGGCTTGGAGGATGGTTTGTTTTTGGAGAAGTTGGATTACGATGGGCAGTAATGATTGCAGCTAGCCTAGGGAGTGTTCTTGTTTTTAGCCTCATTCTCATCGCAGCAGTTCGACTGAACAACAGCACTTCACTGCTGATTCTTGGGCTTATGTTTGGAAGCTTTACAGCGGCAATCGTCAACATCTTGATGTTTTATGGAAGTAAAGAAGCTTTACAGAAATATGTCTTTTGGTCTTTTGGAAGCTTGGGTAACATGAACACCTCTGAATTAAAAATTCTTAGCGTAGTACTTTTTATAGGGTTGGGGATGGCCGTAGTGGCTATTAAAAACCTAAACAGTCTCCTACTCGGAGAAACCTATGCGCAGTCACTCGGGGTTTCACTTAAAAAAAACCGATACCTAATTGTTATTTCTGGAAGCCTTTTGGCCGGAGCAACTACAGCTTTTGTGGGCCCTATTGGGTTTATTGGTTTAGCTGCCCCACATTTAATTCGTCTTTTAATTCCATCTACTCGAGATCACAAAGTCATTTTACCTGCTGTTTTTCTCGGTGGAGCACTATTGCTTTTGATTTGTGATTCAATCGCTCAAATTCCAGGCAGTGCTTCGGTATTACCAATCAACGGAATAACCTCCTTAATTGGAGCACCTTTAATCATTCTACTCATCTTACGTCAAAGAAAATAAGTCATGATTAAATTTCATAAACTAACTACTGGATATTCTTCTAGAGGAACTTCAAAAGAAATTTCAAGAGCGCTTGACCTTTCTATTGAAAAAGGAACCTTAGTTGGCATTCTAGGAAGTAATGGCATTGGAAAAAGCACCTTACTAAAAACCATTGCAGGGTTTGAAAAACCCTTGAGTGGTAGCGTGCAAATTGACAAAAAATCGGTTCATGAGTTGAGTCCAATGGACCGAGCGCAGTGCTTGAGTATTGTTTTAACCGAAAGAAAACTCTCGGGCGATTTACTTGGAATAGAAGTAATTCGTTTGGGAAGACAGCCCTATACCAACTGGATCGGTAGCCAATCGGAGGAAGATGATCAACTGGTTTCTAAAATCATAGCTCAACTGAATATTGGAAAACTTGCAGAGCAAACTCTAAAAACGATGAGCGATGGTGAAATTCAAAAGATTCTTCTAGCCCGAGCCTTAGCCCAAGACACTGCTGTGGTCTTACTCGATGAGCCCAGTTCTCATCTTGACCTGTACAACAAAGCCTTACTTTTTCAACAAATAAAACAAAGGGTGAAAGAAGATCAAAAAACAATTCTCTTTACGAGTCATGATCTCAATACAGCCATTCAAATTTGTGATAAAATCATTCTACTTTTACAGGATCGATGGGAATATGGAACTCCAGATGAACTGATCAAAAAAGGAGTCTTCCAGAGCGTTTTCCCTAAAGAAACCGTTGGCTTTGACCCCCTTCAAAAACAGTTTAGAATTTGCGTCTAATTCTTTTTATTTAGTCAAGTACATCTTACGTCTTGCATAGAGATCATAAAATTGATCGTCTTTGAGGCTGTCAATAAAGAGGATACTTTCTCCCGTACTTTTCATCTCTGGTCCCAATTGCTTATTTACATTATGGAACTTATCGAATGAAAATACAGGTTGCTTAATCGCATAACCTTCTAGTTGTGGATTGAAGTTGAAATCTTTGACCTTCTTCTCTCCTAGCATTACTTTGGTTGCATAGTTCACATAAGGCTCTTTGTATGCCTTCGCAATAAAAGGAACTGTACGAGATGCTCTTGGGTTTGCTTCAATAATAAAAACCTTGTCATTCTTAACCGCAAACTGAATGTTGATGAGCCCAACAGTTCTCAATTCTTTAGCAATTTTAACCGTATGGTCTTTTATTTGTTCCAAAACATATTCCCCTAAGGTGAATACAGGAAGAATTGCATTCGAATCACCTGAATGAATTCCACAAGGTTCGATATGTTCCATTATTCCGATGATGTAAACATCTTCGCCGTCGCAAATTGCATCTGCTTCCGCTTCAATAGCACCATCTAAATAGTGATCTAACAGTAATTTATTTCCAGGAATTTTTCGCAATAAATCTACTACATGCGTTTCCAACTCTTCTTTATTGATTACAATTTTCATTCCTTGACCTCCGAGAACGTAGGATGGTCGTACTAGGATTGGGAAATCCAATTCATCAGATAAAGCTAAAGCTTCTTCTGCGTTTTCTGCTACCCCAAAATCTGGATAAGGAATGTTGTTTTCTTTCAACAATGTAGAAAAACTACCACGGTCTTCGGCTAAATCAAGGGCCTTGAAACTAGTACCGATAATCTTAACTCCGTAGCGTTCTAATTTTTCAGCAAGCTTTAAAGCCGTTTGTCCACCTAACTGAACAATAACACCTTCTGGTTTTTCATGCTGAATGATGTCGTAGATATGTTCCCAGAATACAGGTTCAAAATACAATTTGTCCGCAACGTCAAAATCGGTTGAAACCGTTTCAGGGTTACAATTAATCATGATGGTTTCGTAACCGCATTCTGCAGCAGCTAGTACACCGTGAACACAGCAGTAATCGAATTCTATCCCTTGACCAATTCGGTTAGGACCAGAACCTAAAACAACGATTTTTTTACGATCGGTTACTATACTTTCATTATCACTAAAAGGCTCTTGACCTTTCAGTTGCATTTTATCTTCGAAAGTAGAATAGTAGTACGGGGTCTTAGCAGCAAACTCCGCAGCACAGGTGTCTACCAATTTGTAAACTCTTTGAACACCTAACTTAGAACGACAGTTATACACTTCGCTTTCCATACAATCGAGCATGTGCGCGATTTGACGGTCAGCAAAGCCTTTTTGTTTTGCTTCTAGTAATAAAGGCTTTTCTATGGTATCGATAGAGAAGTTGGATATCTCTTTCTCTAGAGCATATAACTCTTCGTATTGTCTTAAGAACCATAAATCAATTTTAGTGATTTCATGAATTCTACTCAACGGAATTCCCATTTGAATCGCATCGTAAATAACAAATACACGATCCCAACTCGCATAAGTAAGTTTGGAAATAATTTGATCGTAATCGGTATATCCTTTTCCGTCTGCACCCAAGCCGTTTCGTTTAATTTCGAGCGACTGCGTAGCTTTGTGAAGAGCCTCTTGGAACGATCGCCCAATTCCCATCACCTCACCAACAGATTTCATTTGAATTCCAAGGGTACGGTCAGAGCCTTCAAACTTATCGAAGTTCCAACGCGGTATTTTAACAATGACATAATCAACTGTAGGCTCAAAAAGAGCTGAAGTAGATTTGGTTATTTGATTTTCTAATTCATCTAAAGAGTATCCTATGGCTAATTTCGCTGCAATCTTAGCAATCGGATAACCGGTTGCTTTTGAAGCTAAAGCAGAAGATCGCGATACACGGGGATTAATTTCAATCGCAATGATGTCTTCGTTTTCATCTGGACTAACTGCAAACTGGACGTTACATCCACCCGCGAAATCTCCAATGCTGCGCATCATCTTAATGGCCATATCACGCATACGCTGATAGGTTGTATCCGAAAGGGTCATCGCTGGAGCTACCGTAATAGAATCTCCGGTATGAATTCCCATAGGGTCCATATTCTCGATGGTACATATAATTACAACATTATCGTTTTTATCTCGGAGAAGTTCAAGTTCATATTCTTTCCAACCAACTAAAGCTTTATCTATAAGAACCTCGTGAATTGGAGATGCCTCTAGACCACGGGTCAAGAGTTCGTCGAATTCTTCGGCAGTATAAACAAATGCAGCACCAGTACCTCCTAAGGTAAACGAAGGACGAATTACAAGAGGAAATCCGAATTTTTGAGCGATTTCTTTTCCTTTCAAAAAAGATGTTGCTATTTCTGCTGGAGCAACAGGAACATCGATTCGTTTCAACAATTGTTTGAATTGCTCTCGATCTTCCGTAATATTAATGGCATCAATATCAACACCAATAAGCTCCACATTAAAATCTTTCCAAATTCCTTTTTCGTCAGCCTCAATACACAGGTTCAATGCAGTTTGTCCACCCATAGTTGGGAGTACAGCATCGACATCATGCTTTTTCAAAATCTCAACAATAGATTTTGTAGTCAACGGTTTTAGGTATACATGATCTGCCATTGTAGGGTCAGTCATGATTGTTGCTGGGTTTGAATTGATCAAAACAGTGGTGATTCCATCTTCACGTAACGAACGTAAAGCTTGGGTTCCTGCATAGTCAAATTCGCAAGCTTGTCCAATAACAATTGGGCCAGATCCGATGATGAGAACAGTCTTAAGGTGTTGTTTTTTAGGCATTGGCGTTGAAAGTTAAATAGTGTATATAAAAAAAGGTGTTACTTATAAAAAGTAACACCTTAAATTTAAATGATATAATTCATTATTTTTTATGTCTTGGCTCAGAAGATACGGATATTTTTCTACGACCTTTAGCTCTACGGCTAGCTAAAACTTTACGTCCATTAGCTGATGCCATACGCTCACGGAAACCGTGTTTGTTTCTTCTCTTTCTTCTCGAGGGTTGAAATGTTCTTTTCATAAAATATAAGTTTGAATAAAGACTTATGTCTTGCTTTTCAAAGCGTGTGCAAATATACGCAAAGTTTTATTTTAGGCAAGTGTTTTTAAAAAACAATCAAACAAATTTAAAAAGAAGTTTGAGGGCGCTAATGAACTGTTAAAATAAAGGGTATTTCTTTGTGAAAAGTAACATTGATCGATTCGGTTTTTGTTAGTTACAAATGAACGCTATTCGGAAGGACGTGCTTCGCGGAATTACAAAAAGAGAGAAACAGTAAAGTCGCTTTATCATTTCACTGTAGAGCAGCACTTTAAATGATGAAAAAACATCTCATATGAAATATTTTATTTAAATTACAGTATTACTAACCCAAATGTAATGCTTATGAAATCCTACTTATCCCTTATGGTACTGTAAAAACTATTCGCAAATAACGCCATATCTCAAGACTATCCCTATAAATTCGGGAAGGTTTCACTTAAAGAAATGCAGATGGAACAATGTAGTTTTTTTCCTGAAGCAAACTCGATGATTCTAGCGGAAAAAGGCTATTTAAAACTTCTTTATGATAATGAAAGCGGTTGGAAATACCGCTTAAACACAGTAGTACGAAAAAAAATATTCAACGCAGAAGATAGCGATGAAGGCAATATTAAAATTCATCTTTATACACCTGATAACAGTTCAAATAAAGAATCAATATCTTCATTCAAAGCCTACAGCTACAATATGGAAGCTGGTAAAATCGAACGTATTAAAATTAATTTTAAAGAAGCACACAAACGAAAGTTAAGTGACAACGTAACAGAAGTAAATTATGTAATACCAAACATTAAAAAAGGAACCGTAATAGAATATCAATATGTTAAGACATCTGACTATTTGAACAATCTAGAAACCTGGTATTTTCAGAGTCTAGATATTCCGACTGCACACAGCGAATTTAGTTATACGATACCCGAATGGTTTAATTACCAAATCAACCAACTTGGAAACGTAGTTAAGGGGGGTTGGGAAAGTAAAAACGCGAACGAAACCTTTACAATTCGATATAAAAAAGAATTAGAATTCTCAGTAACACAGAGTCGCTCACGATATGAGAATTCGCAACTAAAATCGAATAGCAAACAATATCGCGGTGTATTTACAAATATAAAACCGGTTACTAAAGAACCCTTTACAGCAAACTTGAACGACATTCCAAGTAGAATTGAATTTCAATTAGAATCAATCAATTATCCAAGTCAACCATTAGAAATGGTTGCTGGAAGCTATGAAAGCTTTAACAAAGAATTATTAGATAATTCCTCTTTTGGGAAACGCTTGGACACTTCAAATTTCATCGATCATATCGATGGTGAACTCGCTCAACTTAACCCAACAGAAAAGTCAATATACATATACAGCCATATTCGCAAGCATTTTAGCTGGAATAAATTGAACCGCTATATCAGTTCTTCAGCAGGAAGAAGTGCTTACAAAAAAGCAGAAGGTTCGGTTGCAGACATTAACCTCAAACTAATTGCGGCACTTCGCAACTATAACATTAAAGCATATCCAATCATTTTAAGTACGAGAGGTCATGGAACTATTCATCCTGTTTATCCAAACTACGATGAATTCAATTATGTGATTGCGGGGATTGAAATTGGAGGAAAAAAATATTATTAGATGCTTCTTCTAATTTACCCTTTGGAAAACTACCCATCAAATGCAGAAATGGAAAAGGGTGGCAAGTTGATAAAGAAAAAAAGGGATGGGTAGATTTAAAAAATGATTCGAATTACTCCATAACCAGTATGATAAATTTCGAAATAACAGAACAGGATCTTAAAGTAGAAATCATGCAGCAAAGTAAAAATTATGCCGGATTCAGTAAGATTGATGAAGTTAATGAGCTTTCAGATGAGGAGTTTAAAGAAAAACTGGCAGGTGGTTTTATTGATTTTGAAATTTCTGATATCGAAATATCAAACAAAGGGTATTCCAAGCCAATAAGTCTTAAGTACAGCTTATTAAAAGAAAATGAAGGAGATGATTTCATATATATTCAACCAGTATTGATGGGAACAATAACCGAAAACCCCTTCACGCGGGAAAGTCGGGATGCGCCCATTGATTTTGCTTATCAGCAAAATTATCTTGTTGTTGTCAAAGTAAATATTCCTGAAGGGTATAATGTTGAGCTTCCCGAATCGTCTATTATAAACCTCCCAGACGGAGGGGGGCAATTTAGATTTATAGCAAAACAGCTTGGAAATGTAGTGAATATACAGAGTAAATTATCTATATCCAAAACCTTCTTTTCGAACGCAGATTATCTACACATAAAAGAGTTTTATGATCTAGTAAGTGCGAAAAACAAGGAATTAATTGTACTAGAAAAAATATGAAAAAGTATATCGTATTATTCGTATTATTCCTCGGACATTCAATAATGTCTCAAGAATTAGATTCTTTATTATTGGATAAAAACTCTCATTCAATTTTAAAAGAAAGTGAAACCGAACTTTCAATATTAGATAAAAAGCATTTTATATTTAAAAAGCATTATAAAATAATAATCA
>Ga0209712_10002651_pt1 | contig 14657 bp, 4 predicted proteins | sample ArcOceMetagenome_FD_187443 | JGI IMG/M metagenome (GOLD analysis project Ga0209712, IMG submission 187443) | Marine eukaryotic phytoplankton communities from Arctic Ocean - Arctic Ocean - Greenland ARC118M Metagenome (SPAdes) (version 2) | ecosystem: Environmental > Aquatic > Marine > Oceanic...
GTTTGGTTATTATCTTCATCGGTAATCAACGCGCTATCAATGGTGATACTCGGGTCGTCATTCACTGAGCTGACGGTGACACTGATCACTTGCGTGGTAGTGAAACCTGCATTGTCTGTCAGGGTTAGAGTAAAGCTGTCCGCACCATTAAAATTAGCATTAGGCGCATAACTAACAGTGGTGCCTGTGACACTTACGATACCGTTACTTGCCGATGTGGTCACACTGGCCGAAACCGTATCACCATCGACATCCGTATAAGTGAAGCTTAACGTTTGATTATTATCTTCATCGGTACTTAGCATGCTATCAATGGTGATACTAGGATCATCATTCACTGAGCTGACGGTAACGTTAACAACCTGCGTGGTGGTATAACCCGCATTGTCGGTCAAGGTTAAAGTAAAGCTATCCGAGCCAAAAAAATTAGCATTGGGCGCATAACTGACTGTGGTTTCCGTGACACTCACCGCTCCATTGATTGCCTGTTCACTGACGGTAGCACTGACTGTATCACCATCTACATCCGTGTAAGTGAAGCTTAACGTTTGATTATTATCTTCATCGGTGCTCAGCGTGCTCTCCAGCGTGATGATCGGCGCATCATTGGTGTTGGTTACTGTAATGCTAAACGCCGTCAGGCTGTCAGCTACATTAGCTATATCGGTTACCGTGATAACAATATTAGATGTTGTGCCCACATCATCATTACTAGGTGCACCCGCTAGTGCTCCCGTAGTGGTATCAAAACTTGCCCAGCTAGGTTTGTTCGTCACACTAAAGGTGGCAGTATCGGTCACATCAACATCAGATACAGTCGGGGTAAAGCTATAGTTAGCATCTTCATCTACTTGGGTTGTTGGTGTACCACCTATGACAGGCGGCAGGTTCAGGCTGGTAAAACGCCACGTACCGTTGTCGCTAAAACCTGTAAAAAAATTACCTGATGCGTCTTCAAATGCATTGGCGGCCACTGTTACATATAAATCAAGGCGCTCTGCTAGGTCGCTGGGTAAGGTGATAGTGGCAATATTACCTGTGACAATTACTGCAGAGGAATCTGCTGGGATAGAATGCACAACAAGGTCGCCAATAATATTTTTAATTTGGATTAAATTGTTATTGGGAGTAGCGAACACGCTTTCACTAAAAGTGAGTATTAGCTGCGTTTGTAGGCTAACATCCACAGCATTTTGGGCTGGCAAAAAATCAGTTAAAGTGGGAGGAATACTGTCATAGACAACAGAATATTCAGGAGCGGCAATATTGTTATTACTGGCAGCATCAATTGCACTGTTTGTGGCAATATTTAATGTCACCGCGCCCTGAGCTACAGGTGATACCAACACAGTATATATACTCGCAGTGACCGCCGTAAAGTTACTCAGGGTAGCGTTTAGGGCTAAAATATCTCCAATCACAAAACTACTGACGTCTTCACTAAACCTGATAGTGGCCGTAAATGCCGAGGCAACTGGTCCAGTAACGCCTTCAATGGCAACTGTAGGAGGGGTTGCGTCATATTCTGTTTGATATTGGCTGGCAGCAATATTTCCTAAACTAACTCTATCGATGACTGATCCTGCGGGTACATTTAAGGTGACACTGCCGTCATTAGATGGTGTGACAGTGACAGTATAAAGTAATGGACTATTGGCATTGAAGTTACTTAAAACAGCGTTTGTGGCTAAAATATCAGTGACATCAAACCCCGTCACATCTTCTGAAAATGTAAAGGTGGCTTCAAAGGAACTATTGATTGAGTTAGCCACAACATCCGTAATGGTTAGTGTTGGGGCGGTGTTATCAACCAAAAATGTGTTACTAGGCCCTGCTGCTGGGGCCACTTTAGTACTATTTCTCGCCGAACCTGCATTAATACTAAAACCTAGTGTGCCATCTCCGGTGATGTCGCTAAAAGTGACTGTAGGTGTGATGGTGTCTCCTCCAGTAACCGTAACAGTGGCGGTGGTGCCAACGGTATTGAGGGTAATAGCTGCCGCAATTAAATTAACATCATCAATATCACTGTAGGTTACCGTATAAGAAACTGGTCCTGATGCGGAGCTGTTTTTACTGGGTGCTGAGATGTTAATACTCGGTGTAACTACTGTTGCAGTGGTTATATAAGAAAGTGATAGTTGGGTTGCTGCCGGGTTTTGCACCGAGCCGTCAACCGCATCATCAACACGATTGGCCGGTAAGTCTATGGTCACACTGCCATCGGCTGTAGGGGTAATATCAGCGGTATAAGATTGACCGGAGCCCAAAAGATTAGTGGCGCTACCGTTAGTCACTAGCAGATCAGAAGCGCTAAAATTGACCACGTCACGACTAAAGAAGATTGAGACAGAAAATGGCGTGACTGATGTTGGACTAGCTTCACTGGTTGTTAATAGCACCGATAATTGTTCAATCGTTAATATTGATGTCGCTCCATTACTTGTGGTGTTCGTTCCATTGACAGTGGCACTCATATTGCTGGTAGCGCTGTTATAGTTTCCCTGTGAAGTGCCAGCTGGAACTGACAATGATACATCGAAGGTACAACTTACACCCGGTAGTAATTCACCACCGAAGAAGACCAGGGTTGATGTACCACTTGTACTTCCACCACAAGATGCTGCAGGTAAAGACGTGATTTCAAGTGAAGAGACAACCGCGCTGTAACCATGAGTGAATATCATACTAGTTGCTGCGGGTGCATTGGCATGATTGCTGATGGTATAGCGACTGATAATGCTGGCGCCAGATAATGTAGGATTGCTAATAAATTGCTGGGTCATACTTAAACCCGATATGATCAAGCTATCTGATGCGGCTGCTGAGCTAACGGGTTGCCCTGAGGTTGTTGCACTGACAGCTGAACTGGTAACCACAACGCTGCCTGGTGCTGTGCTATTAGGTACTTTCAGGATCACTGAGAAAGTACAGCTGTCACCCGGACTAAGAGAGGCGCCACTTAGGCTCAATGTACTAGTGCCACTAAATGATGAACTACTGCCACAAATGTCATTTTGTTGTGCAGTCGTTGTTGTCATACCCGATAATGCGCCGTCTAGGTCCACACTAAAGGATACCCCAGTGGCATCAGCGGTGCTGTTATTACCGTAGTTTAAGGTAAATTCTGCACTAACTGCCCCACCTGGTACAACAGAATTTTCAACTATGGCAAGACTTAGTGACGGGGCGGCGATAACCACTAAGTTATCACTGGCAGGCGCGCCATAAACAAGGTCACCGTTGACAGTGGCGCTGAACCCGCTAGTGGTAAAAGCAAACGAACCGGGAGTACCGCCGCTGGGAGCGGTCAGGATCACATCAAAGGTACAGCTCCCCCCTGCGGTGAGACTCGCATTGTCCACTAGAACTTTTCTATAATTGGCTCCATCGTAATATTCGGTAACCGATGAGCCTACGCCACAGCTATTTGTGCCAGGCAGTGTTTTGATAACCATACCTGAGTAGGTATCATTGATCGTTTGAGTAAAGCTGATGGCGGTTGCATCATTAACGGAATCTGTATTAGTCATGACATAACGCAGAGTGACATCATCGCCCGCACTGACCGGATCATCCATAAAGAGTGCACTGAGCACAGGTGCTTTTTGGATCGATAGGGTATTACTTATGGCGGTTGCAGTGGTGGCTGAGCCGTCGAGATCGAAGTTGATGATGCTGCTGGTATTGGTGAAACTGCCTGCAGCTGCGTTACTGGGGATCAATACGGTCACTGCAAAACTGCAAGAATCGCCTGAAGATAAGTTCACCCCTGAAATGGTTAACGTTGATGAGCCAGTAAGAGTGGAACCTGCACCACAAAAATCATTGGCCGGCAAAGCCGTCGCTGTTAAGCCATTTAACGTGGCATTTAAATCGTTCGTGAAACGGAGGTTAGTAATATCGCTGCGCTGAAAATTGCTGATGGTATAAGTCAGGATAGCCGAGGTGCCCGGAGAAGAGAAGCCGGTAAAATTTGCATACATTATCGGCAGGACTATATTGACGCTGGCAGCAATTGTTGTAACGTCATACTTCCGTTGCGGAAATGAAGGAAATGAAGGATGTGGCTGATCATAAGAAAAACTTTCGATATCATTGCTATAAGTATCTGCGGCATCTCCGGTAACATCAACTGTTATGGTACAGCTATCACCGGCGGCGAGTGTACCGCTGTTGCTTATGTCAATTGAACTTGAGCCTGGTCCCGAAGTGATTTGCGCATTGCAAGTGCCACCAACATTTGGTGCATTTGAAACGGTTAATCCGCTTAAAGTATCAGCCATATAAATCGCCATTATATTATCGGCAAGTACGGTACCGTCAAGGGTGTAAGTTAGTGTGGTGATCCCATTGGAAGTTATGGTACTGGGTGAGAAACTCAAACTAACCACTAAACCGCTGGTAGCGACAACCAAGTCGTCGCTGGCTGGGCCTGAATTGCCGCTGCTACTGGTTAACTCTGAGGTAGTGTTAGTATAGTTAGCCTCTTCAGCGTCTGAGGTCACATCAACACTGAAGGTACACGTTGCTCCGGCGCCAACACGGGCACCACTAAAACTGATACTGTTGCTGCCTGGTGTGGCCGTATAATTAACACCTATACAGTTACTTATGCCGTTAGCGGGGGAACTAAGGGTCATGCCTGTGGGCAGAGTATTACTAAAAGTGAGATCGGTCGCACCGGTGAACTGTGCTGAATTGTCGATGCTGTAGGTTAAGGTTGAGACACCACCAGGGACAATTGATGTTGGTGAAAACGCAATACTAAACGTTGGCGTGCCTTCATCGGCTGAAACACCAAAACACATAAACATCAAAAAAACTGAGCATTGAGAGAGCTTATTTATCATGTTATCCACTATTTTTTCCTACTAATTAATGGTTGACTTTTTAAGTCTACCGAACATTAGGCTTGACCAAGATTCGTTGAGCCAAATTGACTCTAGGTGAGTCATCTATTGGTTTTACAAAAAAACTTTGCCAACTGGGTCGAGTTATAGGGTCGTATAGGGTACTTTTACTAATAAAATTAATTATGAAACGTCATACTAACACCAACAATCCTTTTATATAACGCTTATTTTTTGAGCAGTTTATTTTAGACTAATAAAAGTAAATTTGCTTAAAGGCTAGATGTACAGGTGCACAGAACTATGCAGGAAATGCAAATATAGGGATAAAGAATACAGAATACTGCAACCCAAAAATTAGGCATACGCCTCTTCTATAAGCCCCTATAAATTTGTATATATTTTCTTAACCCAAAAAAAGTTACTCAAACAACACAATAATCTGGAGCTTCTTAGGCCACTGAGCAGTTAATTTTTAACTTCACCTCGGATTTCTAATTAATTGAAGGTGATGACCTAGATATTTTTTTGATTGCCCTGTGCGAACCATTCACTACTGAAAAAGCGTAGAAGAGTGTGGCTCAGTAATACCCGATTTTTGAAATTACTGGATAAAACCCTCTGAATTTCAAAGTTGTGAGGGATACTGAAAGAATAATACTCACTGGAGCCCTCATCAGTGATTTGTATCATGCTGAGACATTTTGATATGTTTGTGTGCTCAACCCCTGCGTCAAAAATCCTTAAAGGATAAATCTAGACCCAGATTTCCCAAATGTTGTCATGGGAGTTAACATAAACGCTTACAGGTATTACAAGAACCGTTACTTTGCAGTGTTCGTCTCTACCTATATAAATTATGGACTTATTAGTTAAATCAATGGTCTATTTTGGGACCATTTTGATAATGGTTACGAACCGAAACTTAGCCAGCAAATATTTTTCATACTAAATAAGATATCTCAGTGGAACTGGGAAATAGACTCCATCATTTAAATGTTTTAGCGGTCTGAATTATTATGCTCTCAGGAAGTAAACAAACATTAATAGAGCAAGCTTGCACTGTTAATTTAATACTCTTGGGTATTGAAGCACTTTCAAACATTACCTGTAGCTGAATTAGTCCCTCATATAAGCTTAAAGGTTGCTTATTGAATTCAAGCAACTTAAATAAAGGCTCAGGATAAGTGACCTTTAGTAAAGTATTTTTGGCGGTAACTTGTGTTTTAATCAATACGTCCCTTAGCGGCGAGTTGGAATTAATATGCCAACCTTTTTCAAGCTCAACCTCTAACATAACGCCATCAGATGAATGTTGCTTGAGCCTCACAACACCATGCCCACGTGCAAAAGGCTTAATAAAGCTTGTCGAACGATTATTTTGCGGCAGCCAATTCAGCAGCAAGTTGGACGAATTTAATTGCAGGGCAAGTGCGTCAAAATTTGACATGATCTCTTTGCGCACTCTACGAGCTAAAGGTGTTGCAACGGTACTGGAATAATCAACCACTTGATGTAAAGCCTGCATCACCACAGACGCCGCACTGGCTAATTCTGAATCCTGATGGAGGTTAGACCAATCAATACCCTCAGAAGCCACTAATAAACCTGCTTTTACAGGCTCAAGATCTTGTTTATAAAGAAAACCCGGAATAGTCCAGTGAACTTCAGTTAAGGCAAGAAAAAACCAGGCATAATCTTCCGGTTGTGCAGCAATAGAAGGATTCCCCTGAAAAATAATACGCTGCAATTTTCCCTCCTTCCAGTAACGAGACATGTTTGATGCTAGCAATTGGATGGTCGACAGAAGCTTGGCTTGCGGATCAACTTGGTACAATTCAGTTAAACTAAATAAGTACAAAGCATTCCAAGCAAGCACGGCTTTACTGTCTTGACCTGGGGCCGTATTTATATGACGCAGTTTTTTTAATGCTGTTAGTGATGCTGTCGGGGGTAATGCTGGCGAATTAAGCGAAAGTACCTTACCTCCATTTATATTATTTTCTTGCCAAATTGAAGATTTTGGCAATTTATTCCCATAAAAATGATAATAGCTCCCTTCAGTCCCACCAGAAAGAGCAGATAAGGACGAGGCATATAGGCCAATATTTAGTTTTAATTTGTTTTCGACAAACATCACAGTCTGTTGAGCAAAAGTTAAATACTGCGCTTGTCCAGTGATAGTCCTTAAACGAACAAGCACTCTTAATAACTGGGCCTGATCGTAGAGCATTTTTTCATAATGAGGACGGCGCCAAACTCCATCTTCAGCATAGCGATGCATACCGCCATCAATAAAGTCATATACCGGACTAGTTAATAGTTGTTTGACTTGACTTGTCACAATCTCTAAATCATCTGTATTACCTGATTGGCGGTACTCATCAAGTAAAGATAACAGCCAATTGGCTCTTAAAAATCGAGGCCCCTCTCCCCGCTGCTCTTTGCGTAATAGCTGTCGCCTGCCCTTTAACACCTGCATATATTCAGCTTGATATTGTGTATCAGACATAGTGGTCTTGGACGAAACCATTTTGGGTAATAATTGCTCTTGTTGAAGTGTCGCTAAATTCTCAATCGAAGCCGGAGATTGCTGCCATTTATGTGATAATACCGAAAGTATTTTTTGTAATTTTTTCTTGGGTGTGTACGAGTCTATCCACACTATTTTAGCGGAGGGCGTTAAAATCACTTGAATCGGCCAACCCGGGCTGCCGGTCATATTTTCCAGAGCACGACGATACTTTTGATCGACCTGAGGACGTCGTTCACGATCTACCTTAATACTAACAAAATTTTGGTTAAGAACAGATGCAATTGATTCATCAACATAACTTTCTTCCGCTAAAACATGACACCAATGACAGGTTTCATAACCAATAGATAAGTAGATTAAACGTTCGTCTTCTCTTGCTTGAGCAAAAAAAGTTTCTGACCAAGCCATCCAATTAATGGGTTGCAAAGCATGGCTGAGTAGATAGGGTGAATCTTCATAAATGAGTTTATTAATATATTTAGGCTCGTCATCTGCCCGTAAAATGCCCTGCTGTATTAACCAATTCCGGCGGTTATCAGGCATAGATTCAACGGCATAGGCCTCAATCATAGGCAGAGATAAAAAAGGCAAAAGCAGCCAGTAACGCATAATAAGCACCGCCATCATTACTTCTTCAAACCATACTCTAAGTGATAACGTTTATTCGCATCAAGTTCACCAAAGCTTTCTCGCTCTCCATTTGGCCATATCACCATTACTCGGGCTAAGGAGCTTGCCCCCAGACCAATATGCTGTGCTTTTGGATGCACAGATAGATAGCCCTGACTGGCAGAGACTTGTCTCCAAACATATCCATCATCACCAAAGCCAATGATTAGTTGCGCGCCAATAGCATCCAGGTTGACACCATGCTCAGGTGCACCATGCAAACGTAATTCAATCCAATTATTATTAAGCTTTTCAGCATTGTTTCTGAACAGCATCGCTTTATCATGGTAATTATTGATCAGTACATCTAAATCACCATCTCCCTCCAAATCGAAATAAGTAGCTGAGCGGCTATTGGCAACAAAGTCTAGTCCGGAATGTTTGGATTGGTTATTTAGCATGCCTGCATTATTAATAAAAAACACATTTGAAGCTTTACTTGCATCAGGAAATATAAGTGCTTGCTCAGACTCGTGATAATTATTTTGTGTAGAATAAACAAAATAATCATTCATGCCATTAACTACGTAAAGATCCTCATCACCATCATTATCCACATCCCAAAAGTCAGCATCCCATGCCCAACCTGTAGACGAATACCCCCGGCCAACCTTATTACTAAGTTGATAATTTACTTTTTTATCTTTTAAACTCGAGACAAATAGATCGTTACCTTCAACAACGCGCATATTTGCCAATTTATCAGGATTGAATTTAGCTGCTGTATCCTCGTTTGGCAGGGTGTACTTTTCATCTTTATTCATCAGCACAATATTTGACACATAAATATCAGGTAAGCCATCTCGGTTTAAGTCTGTCAAAGATAAGTTCATGGTATAAGATGCTTTTGCCGTACCTATTGCCTCAGCGATATCAACAAAACGCTTACCCTGTTTATTGATATAATAGGCATTCACCCCAAAATCATTACCCACAATAATATCTTGCCAACCATCTTGGTTGATATCAGTGTGTGTTAAGGCCTGCCCCCAGCCAATATTATTTGCTCCTAATGCATCCACTTGCTTTTCAAACACAAATCCCCCTTTATTAATAAAGAGTTCATTGTGTGTTCCATTGTTATTTTTACGTTTTAATGTCGGTAAAACACCCTGTAAATAGTTACCAAAGTAAGCAATATAGATATCTAATAAACCATCATTATTGACATCGAGCAGCGTTGCCGGTCCACCTACCAGACCATCACCACCAAGATTACTGAATTCGGTAACATCTTCAAAAACACCATTACCCTTATTACGATAAACTCGATGCTTGTCATTAACATAGGTGATCACTATATCTTGCTTGCCATCATTATCTATATCGGCAATAAGTGGTTGTCGAGGCTCGCCCGGCAGGTTGTCTATTTTACGGTTCCATACAAGACCCGCTGCCTCGGTTATATCTTTAAACCCTTTTCCCGTATTGTGGTATAACTTATTGCCACTACCGGATAAAATTAATAGATCAACTAAACCATCACCATCAATATCTTCTGCCGCAACCCCCCCTCCACCAAACGCAGGAGGTACGGTAATAATCCCCGTATTAGTGTCTTTGTGTAAATAACTACGCATCTGACGGCTAAGCCAGTCAGATGATCTATGCTCAATATCCAGCCCATAAGCCTTATCAATTTGCGTAAAGTATTTATCCGATAAATTACCTTGCTGTGGTGCTGAATGGATAAGCTCTTCAACAACAGGCTGATGTTTATATTGTTGATATTCATTCACCTCTTTGAGCAGCAGTTGTAAACTTTGTGATACCGCTGCAGCCGTTAGTCTTGCCTCATTTGATTTCTGTAGATCTCGCACTAACAATCCTGCTTTACGCAATAACAGTACTCCAAAATGAGCCACGCTTTCAGCGAGCAGTTCAGCAGCAAATGGGTCTGCCTCTTTAACTGCCTGGCCATTTAAATCATTTAATGTATAAGAGAGATAGCTCCAGTGCAGTCCCGTATCACGGAATGCATCCATATCGTAAGATTCAATTTTCAGCTGTTTATCGCGAGGATATTTAGGAAAAAATAAAACATCTTCGTATACGTCAACACTATGGGGTAATAATATTGATAATGCCTTCTCAACAGCTGACTCATTTATAAGTAGTTGCTGCTGAGAAAGCTCATCTGCCAGTTGATACAAACCTGTTGTAAATGCCACCATACTTTGGGTAAATATCCGAGTGAATTCTTGCTTATCACTCGCAGAATCTGGCAGGCTCGCTAAGGCAAAATAGACTTGTAAATTTCGAGAGAACAGCTGGTTGTTGATGGTATTATAGGATTGGTAAGAGGCTATTTTCTGTGCCACTATTTTTGCTAAAAAACCTTCATTTGAAAGTATTGATGATGGTTTTTGAACCGATTTTGCTGCATCTTGATTATTATTATTGGTTGATAGCAACAGCTCACTTATATATAGCAGAGACCCTGCAGGTATTTCATGCAAATTTGCATCCCTTGCTAAATTATCTGCTAGTTGTAATAGTGCGAGGGTGTATAAATCGGTTAGCTCTTTTATCTTTGAAACCCCTGTGGATGTCAAAGGTTTGTTCACTAGATCTTCTTCTAATAGCTGTTCCTGCTGCACAGCCAACAGTGCACGCAATGAATAGGCAATGGAGCTATAATGCTCAAGATCTCGCTGAGTGACCGTCACTGTTAAGGCATTAAATTTTAAATCCCACCCCCTTTGTTTTGGTTGCTGACTTACCTCAAAATATAATGGTAAGGCATCAATAACTTGACCTGCCATAATTTCAGTTTGTGATGCCGATGTAAGATCATCAGCATCTGCCCACAGCGCCTTAATGAAGTTTTTTTGTAACTCATTTTTCTCATATCGTGCTTGTTCTGATAACTTGGTTCCATAAATTAAAGACTCCAGGCGGGTCGCGGTCGCGTGACACTTTGGATCCCGCGTTGACTCAAGTAACCCAATGCTTCGTAAAACTGCATCATTATTATCAGGGACAGGTGAGAAAAATCCAGTCTCATTTTCCAAAAGCCAAACTTGGTCGTCGATAACTTTATTATGATTTTTTACAGGTACCGGTGGGAGCTTTTTTTCAGCTTCAATAGCATTGGCGCTTGAAATTCCCAGCACAAATGCAGCAAGAAGGATTATTAAGGACGACGCAGCGATATTTTTATTCAAAACAGTTCCTTTCTAATAAAGTAAAAAGAAACTTTTTGGAGTTATTTTTACTTTTCAAACAGGTGAAACCCAACATTTGTAAAGAATTTTGCCCTCTAATTCATTTAGCCTGTTCATTACCCCATAGGTATCTGTACTTAATAATATGTCCGACAATTGAGTTAAATCATTTACGAGTAATACTCTGATGCTAAGGCTAACGTTCTCTCATAGATGAAATTTCGAGCTGAAAGACACACTTCACGATGGTATATGCCCCCCTCAATTCAAATGGTTGGTGAAAAATTGATGACTATCAAACTGAATAAGTACATATTGTAAATCAGGTTTTTTAGACCATGCTTATGCTTTTAATGGTGGCCTTGAGCCTAAAATGTGTTGAAGCACTCGTTTTCAATTTTCCTTCGAAAACGCCCTGCTCACGTCACCAGCTTATTTTAAAACGACTTTCGGTTTCTAGGTAACGTTCGCCGTTTAGTCAATTAAATACCGATAAAAAAACATATAACTTAGTATTATAAGAAAATCGCACAAATTCAGCCTACAACCTTTTTTTTGTCATAAAATTAACTTTTTTATAAACTAATTTTCCGCTACTAGTTGAGACTCTAGTATAGAAATTCTCTGGGATTGTTCCTGATACTTTTCGATCAATACTTTGATTGCCGCCAATGAAACGCCACTTATATCAGATATTGATATGGTTTTATTATCATCACCATTAAGTTCAAATACCTGATGAAACTCTTCAGCAAAAGGACCTATATGTTTTACCGAATCGCCATCTTTGGTATAATTCCATTTTGATACGGTGAGATTGGCCAGCTTATTGAGTAACACTTCAGAATTTAATTGTGCAAAATTTTCTTTCAGCTCAATACTGGAAGCGTAATTAGTGCCATTAGCAGTAAAATCCCCTGTAATACTTAAGTTGCCGTCTGGAGTCAGATTAAACTCCCGACCCGCGTTTTCGGAGTTGGTAATACGTATACTGCCATCTTCATGTCTAGCTTGTAAATTCCAAACTGCAGGGCTAGCAAATGGCGTAGTATTTATAAACGTTATCATATTTGACCCCTCATTTGATAAGGTTAGAGCCCTGGAGAGAGTGCTATCACTATTTGTATTTCTTATTAACACAGTGTCTTGAAGGTTGTTGGCGGAAGATTGTATCTCTAACTCACCAGCCGGGTTTGATGTCCCCATGCCAATCTTACCATCTGAGGTCACATTAAAACGAGATACACCGCCTGCAGTTTGCACATCAAACAAACCGCTAGGAAGTTGGCCATTATCAATATTGACACCAACATTACTAGTTGGGGAAATTAGAAAGGCATGGTTATTGGCATCAGCAGAATGGGCGACGTCGAATTGACCATCTGGCGAACCTGTCCCGAAACCTACATCCCCGTCGGCGGCAATATCAATACTACTGCTGGGTGCCCCCGGCCTAATTCTAAAAGGAAGAGTCGAGCCGTTGGTAGCATCACGAATAAAGAAGTTGGTTTCATTACTAGCCACATCCCAGGTTTGCGGGGTAAAGCCGCTACTGCCATCCTGCTCAAGCCTGAGGGTAGGCGTATTGCCTCCTTTTACATGTATGTCGACAACCGGGGTAGAGGTACCCAAACCAATACGCCCTCCATCGTCTACATACAAGGAATGATTAGAAGCACCGGCTTCAATGGTAAAGGGGGTCCTACCGCCGTCAACATCGTCAATGGAGAATTTGTTTGCTCCGCCGTTAGCGCTATCGTTTATGGTTATTTGCCAGTCCCTGCTGGGAAAACTAGCACTAGTACTTGTATCTACAAATTTTATCCGCAGGTTATTTTCTTTAAGGCGTAAAGTGTCAAACCCAAAAGATTCACCATTAACACAGTCCTGACCCAGACAGGCACTACCATCAATAATAAGATCATCCAGAATAACCTGATCTGCCAACAAGCTTGCAGACAATGCTACGGAGAGTCCTAAACTACTACAAATTTGTAAAAAACTAAGATTATTTTTCACTGGATATACCCTACTTTTCTTGATTGCGAGAATTGTCGACCGTGCCGTTTGAAATACGCTTTTCAACACCAGCCTTTACAACCGAACCATTTGAAATTCGGAAATAGCCTGATTCAATTACCTTGACTATTACACCTGTAGATTTAAAATCTTTGGTGCGACCGACGTATCCACGTCCTTCATTACCGCGCTCGAAGCTTTCAGTGGTATTTGCTACCTGACCATAAATTTCAAAACTGTACTGGCCGTCCAATAAGCCACTAGCAACATAAAAACTGATCCCCTCTGTTTCCTGATAAAAATCATTAGGACCTGAAACACGGATAGAAACTGCATTTTGAGGGAGGTTTTCTGCCTCAACACCGTTGCTGCCCCCGACAAAATGAACGTCAGCAAGACTTAAATTCGAGAACAAGATAATGAATAACAATAAAGAGGTTTTTGTGCGGCAGCTAAGTATAAATTTTATAGTAAAAGTAAACATCAACATTCCTACAAAAAAATATCAATTATTTAAAATTGCACATAAATCAACACATGTCAACAGTTAATTTATGCATGGTCCTGTTAAAAATATCTAGCAGATTCAACCTTGAAGTACATAACCCCAAGACAGCTAAGAGTTTTCTTTTTCAGCCAAAAATTAGCTTTTTCCCTAGCCTATAATTAAGATTAGATGTCACCTCACATCTGAATTTCTGAAGCTAAATTTGCAATTAAACTATATTTTTTTTGAATAGATTATCACCTTGATATGAAGACAAGTGATCAAAATTTATGCCTGTAAACTGGTTTCAAACAGCCACTGAATTAGACTATACCTGCAATAATTGTGATGAAGCTCAGCAACATCACAATGAAGTAATCATGACCCACCTTGGCTGCTGTATTGTGTAAAGACGTACCATGGCCATACCCTTTTTAATAAATTAACCACAAAGATAAAATCGTTAATTATGATACCCTCCAAAAAAGAAAGTCTAACATCGGTGGTATAGAGAACTTTAGTCCCATTAGCAGAGTCTTCTGGTCACTCCAATCAATGCCAGCTAACACGACTAAGAGTTCAACAACACTTTTAAATTAGAAAAAATAAAATACTTCCCCCTAAAACAAACTCAGCACCGGAGCTCTCATAATCGATAATGGGGTCGTAATGGGATTTTTTATTTCACCTTCAATAGAATATTCGAGCGTTGGATACTACTCTTTTAATTGCGAAACCCAAGACGCCTTTGCAAGGATCTCCATAACGTTAAAGGTTGCCCGCTCATCACTGGTTTCTAATACTAGAATGCCCTGAAACGCCAAGCGAAGTTGATTGGTGGTAGTGTACCCGTCGGTAGCCATATTTTTCGCATCAGATTTCATTGAAACCTCATACTTTGGTTTACCGGCACGCAAATCGTCAAG
>Ga0209712_10002654_pt1 | contig 14647 bp, 13 predicted proteins | sample ArcOceMetagenome_FD_187443 | JGI IMG/M metagenome (GOLD analysis project Ga0209712, IMG submission 187443) | Marine eukaryotic phytoplankton communities from Arctic Ocean - Arctic Ocean - Greenland ARC118M Metagenome (SPAdes) (version 2) | ecosystem: Environmental > Aquatic > Marine > Oceanic...
TACATGATGGCATTGTTCTTCATTCTTTCAGAGACGAGAACGGAGGCAATGAACCAATTTCTGACATTTCTTTTGAAGAGTTAAAGCCCTGTGCAAAGTCAGCGCAAAAGATTGAGACAATGAAGCAGAAGGTGCGAACGCATCGAGCAGCATTTGACTTTGATCTATCGCTCTGCAAGGCAGGTGTTTGTTTGATCGATGATTAGTGTGATTGCAGGGAGCGAAGAGAAAGAGCTTATTTTGATGTCAACAATAAATTATACTTAGCGGCGTTGACATTGATATATTTATTTAATTAACGTCTACGGAGCTTCTACCTGAAGGAGGTCCAGGACGCAACCAGCTTGTAACTACTAAGATTAGTCAGCAATGCTGTTCTTACCTCGACCGTTAAGATACGTCAACAAATGCTCTGACTCAGACAGACTCCGAAGGTTCTTGGAACCTTCAATTCTCAACCTCCTCAAACATATCATACTATTAATTTAGTTAGCTGATCATTTCCACCTCTCTTCGAAACAGCTTACTGATTGTCAAGTCAACATGACTGTAACGGTTGCTACAATTACATATAGGTTATAGACCTTAATATTACTTAAATGCCCTCACATGACAGATGATGTCACAAGATGTCACAAGAGAATCCTATTTTTTAAAGAATCTCATTGAGAATCTCAGTTAAATATTACTTCGAAAGCCCTCACATGACAGAAGTCAAAAAAGAATCCTATTTTTAAATAGGATTCTTTTTTCACTAATAAAATCTCATTGAGAATCTCAGTTCTCTCACTATTCTAGGTATTCCTTAATATCTGATTCTTTCATTGTCTAATGTAAATGAATATATAAGATCTAATGATCAACTCTTGCGTTATTGATCTTGGTAATTATTATCGCTATAGCCATTCATCGCTCATGCGCAAAGAAGCTCTAGAAATATAGATAATAATTCATGTTCTATTGAATAAACAATAAACTAATCATAATGTCATTGACACTACTTGACAGTGTGACTGATACTTATCATAGTGATTTAGCTTCAAAGAAATTTGTCACCGGCAACTTTATACGCAACTTTCCCACTTATTCTGACCCACTTACCAAGACTTGATTGTACCGATACAACTACATGTTCATATGCATTCAAATAGGAATCAACCATTATGATTCTGAAATGGTATCGATTCTGGATTGTATCTAGTTTAACTATGTACCTTTACGCCCAAATCAATTTGTGGAAAACACTACACGTAGTAACGGTTCTTGAGGATAACCAACAATACGAAGACCAACCAGACAGCAGCAGCACTTCTTCTTGGTTGGTTGTTCGTCTAAGAAGTCAGAAGCGTAGAATAAGAAACAAACAAGCGAAAGAAATGCTTATGCGTATCGCCAAGGATATGAAAAAGGACGGGATGAAGTTCACTGTTCCAAATACTCCTGGGGCCTTTATTCACTTGGGAAAAACTGGCGGATCCTCGCTATCAAAACTTCTCAAGAATGGATGCCATTCGTTTATTCCCAAACCATGTCAAAATGTGTCCAAGGAAAACGAAACGCCGTTATCAAAACTGACAACGTATTACCATGCTCCAGACTTTCCTGATTTGGTGGGAATCTTTGTAACGGGAGAGCCCAAGCTCAAGAGGAAACAAGTGGTGGACCATGACTTTTATGTGTTTACCACAAGAGACCCTTTCGATAGAATACAATCTGCGTTTCAATATTCCATGCCGGACAATCAACTCGCGTATCGATTTAATTGGAAACTTTACAACGAGACGCTTCGGGGTGACCCATCTTTAGACCCATCAGATTTGGAGGAAAAAATGAAGAAAGATATTATGGATAATCTGAGATCGACTGGAGTGTGGCATTCCTACCAATGCTTCCCTAATTTGCAAACATTTGTGGATTACATTGGTGATAGCCCACTTGACTACAAGGATGTTTCGTGGGTTCCAGTACGAAAGGATTGTACTCATGTGGCACGGCTCGCTGTGCATCATAAAATTGGTCAGATGCAACATTTGTTCTGGGACTTGAAGAAGTTGACGGACGCTGTTAATATCACTGGCCATCATGCAAGTGCGGACGATAATCATTCAAAACCCATTCTTGCTGTGCGAAAGGAGTTCCTGTGGAACGATTGGTCAAGCGCAAACAAAATGTTTGGTCGTGATGGGGGTGCATGGCAGCAATCTCCTGTGCATGAACCGCACGAGCGAGACTCTTCTAGTTTACCTCTTGAGCGTACGTCACTCACAGATGTTGGGCGAGAAAGACTATGCAATGCAATCAAAGATGATTATAACACCTACTTTGAAGTACTAACAAGAGCGGTCAACTTAGAGGAACAAGATCTGGTTGCAAGCATGGATATTGCAAAGAGGAATTGTCCGATGCTCCATATTAACACGAATCTGTTTCCGTTAGTGGTGAAACTTTAAACAATACTACTAATGGACTCATTTCCTGCTTATTCAACAGCAGATGGATGCAGTGAATGTAGTATATTTATGTATGCTGGGACAATTAAAACATTTAATATGTTTTAATCAGTAATGTAGTTCATACAAATTTAGGAAGAGGAATTGCGAGTGCTTCGAACTATACCCTTTCACGTTCTCATATTATGTCGTCTGGAAAAGCGATACTGTAGGTGTTGTCACTTTCTGCTTTCGCGTCGTACGCGTTTCCTGCACGAGGGGCTTCGAGATGGTTTTCTTCATTGCTGTCTTCCGCCTCTCTAATACTAAGAGGTTTTGCAATAACGATGGCATCACTTTCTTCTTCCTCTTCGTTCACGTTTCCTGCATTAGGGTTTTCAACGTCAATTCCTTGAATCCTGTCTTCTGCATCTCCGATTACTACCAAGAGGTTTTACGATTGGTACAGGAAAATAGACCAGGCCATTGTCCTCATTGATATTGTCGACAGGATGAGTACCGTCCTCCTGCTCGTCGTTTTGGATACTCCTTTTACTGTTACGCCTGTAACTCCTCCACCTCCTACTTGCCCAACTCCTGCTAAGGACGTGATGTGGATTGTGATAGTAGGCCCTCTTGATCCCCGCACACTTAGTATCACCCTCAACTAAGACCAATGTCCGAAGAATCAAATCTGCAAAGACAATTTTGGTGATGAACAAGTTTGTTAACAAGTCAGCGACCGCCTGGAAAACTGTCGACATGAGTTGATCTGGATCCAAATAATCTTCAAAGACGTGGAATAAACAGAAATAATCTTCAAACAGGTTACCACTGATACAATGGGCATTATTCTCTGCTAAATTTCCTTGGAGGTAACCATGAATGTCCTGTAAGCTGTCCTCTCCGCGTTTGTACTTTAGATAATCCAAGCCTTTTCCGATGCAAGGTACAAGCATGCAAATGGCCCATACCAAAAGAATCACTATACTAGCTATGTTCAGAATGAGCCTTTGAGTTGCGACTCCTTTATTCATCAAAGCTTCGAGGACCTGGCCACCTACATCGTGTTTACAACAGTTACTTCTCCACCCCCTTACAGTCCCTCCTCACCGGCACTGTCAACAACCAGAAACAATGGTTCCACGTGATCCGAATAGCTCGAGAATGTGGAGTTGGTAGGTAGCGCTATGGTGGCTAAGTAAAATGTATTTATCCAAAAAGGTAATACTAAAGTGAAAATCAAAACAGATTAGATGTTAATGTATTAACATCCGCTGTTTCGCTTCCGCTCATCAGTTGATTGCTTTGGTGTCCATCTGATTGATTGGTAAAACCATATTCAGTTGGGATATGGAAATTGAAGTTCAAGTTTGAATATTGACAGAGCCGATGGCTCTGTACGTTTCTTGAATTGAAAAAAGAGCCCTATGTAGAATACTCAATGGTGTAGATAGCACAAGGGGCTTAGAAGTGACGGGCAAAGAAATCTGAGATAGAGAAATCGTCACCCATTCGTAGTTTTCTTGGTGATAAGATATCGCCCAAGTTGCGCTGTCGGTGATAACAAACAACGAGTTCATTAAAGTCGACAGCGCCTCCGTATAATTTAACAGTATCAAGTAGTGATATGTGATTGCACGATGGAGGGTGGATAATAGAATCCATAAAGGCTGCTTGTATAGCGCGGCCAGATGGGTTGTGAGGGTTGAACGGTAAATGAAAGAAGAGAGGTATCTTCTTGGGCTGGGCATGTTAGAAAACACTTCGAGCTGGTATCAGTCCCCGTTGTCGTTAAGACGATGGTATCTGTAAGACGTGGACTACGAAGATGTTTTGGTCTTCACTTAGATTTAAATTAGATGTTACTAATGAAACAGGATTGTTTCTTTTTAATGAGAGGAGTTCCTCTCATTCAATGTTCTTCTGAACGTTCTTCAGAACTTCCACGCAGGTGTGCAATGATATTTTCACGACGAGTTCTTTTTACGAAGATTTTTTCTTTCAATCGCTAGATTGAAAGTTGGAAGGAGATCGGATGCAGAGTGGCCCCTTACGAGGAGGCGATTAAATGTTTTTTGAACGTATGGCATCCAGTCTTCTTCGTTGGTGCAAAGTGCCTTGGCACGATTAACACAACCATAAATTAATCCTTTAATAACCCCAGGTGAATGACAAGAATGTGGGGGTATGTAGAGGTAGAGATTCTGCGGCTTTTTCATAGATTGAAGTAGCAATTGTATTTCCGGTCAAAGTAATACTGAGATCAAGGAATATGACATGCTTAGACAAATCGCTGAAGATCCATTTGAGTGGTTGGTGATCAGGATTGTCAATAAAGAACGGGTGATTAGCGCCAAAGCTCTGAATGCTTTCTTTAAAGAGAACAAGGCGCGCGTCATTATTAGGGGAGAGAGGTTTCCAGATACCGAAACCATCATCGATGTAGCGTTCGTAGAACTCAAGTTCAGGGAACGCAGGCACAATTGTAACTTCCCATATTGCAAAGTAAAGGGTAGCACCACCGTGCCCTTGTTTGCACAACAAGATGCCCTCTTCCACACCCACTCTTTCTCCGAACACTCACACTACCCACAAACCAACCCAACACCTACACTCCCACCCACAACAGATCCCAACCCATACAAAGCAGCACTACACCATGCAGCCACCATCCTTCATGCTCAATACAATCACCACTCACACTACGCTGAACATACATTCAGCATTAGCCCCCGTACCAGACCACAGATACAAACATGGATGAATGAACTCCCCCTTTACCACAGACAACACTTCACACCGCACCACACAGCTCCTTGAGTTTTACCACTCAGGCAAGCTTTACCAAATTAAGTCAGCGTCTATCACAGACAACGGCAGTTTTATATTTCTTATTTATTCGATCAAAAGCAGAACTCGGACAGCGGAAGAGACCGCATAATTGGAGAACTGCTAGTTTCATTTTTGGCGCCTGTATGCAAGTTCAGGGTTCCATCCTCCGGGTAGGGCCTCGGATTCCAGTGGAGCGTGTCTCTACAATAGCAATCTTTAGTACATTGATAATGAATGTTATTTTTATCTATGTTTGTTTAATCATGAAGGGGGCGAATTTGAGAATGACAGTGATTGCACGAGCCACCGCGCAATCGGGGCTCTTCCATCTCACAGATATTGGGCGAGAAAGCAAAGACATCGTCACTATACTTCACGTCTCGGCAATATTGTAATTTTTATTACTTTTAGTAGTGTAGAATTCTTATCTAGGTTTGCATTGAAAGAGCCAAGTCTTCACTGAAGACTTTTCTCCAGCCTTCCTTGGTGATTACGTACACAGCAATGTACCCACCACTAAAGGCATCGCGAAACGTGGCGTGACGGATGGCTTTTATACCTAGATTAATTGCCTCGTCTTCCTTCATATTTCTCCGCCTCTCTGTATCTAGCACTCCTAGAGCAAATGTGCTTCCAGAACCCACCGAGAACAAGTCACCTCCAATACGTGTACCTTTGTTGTCGACATAATAAATACTTGGACCTTGCTCATCGTACCCCATGATCATTGTACCTACCGATAAATCAGAGTTTCTATTAGCATAGAGATAATCAGCCAAGAGCCTAGATACTCTTGCCACTGTAATTGGTCTTCCCTCTGCTAACTCATAGTGCCTAGACTCTGCTTGAAGCTTGCGAATCCAGATGCTACAATCAGCTGCGCCTCCAGCCATGGTTCCTAACATGTGGTTATTGATGGGCAGTACCTTTTGGGTTGTCTTAGATCCAACGAAGTTTCCGATACTTGCTCTGGAATCAACTGCAGCTAGAATTCCACCATCATAAATAAAGGAGAGGGTTGTTGTTCCGTGCGCAAATTCTAAAGGCGGCGCTCCTGTTGATTCTTCTTCCTCGCTATTAAGAATGTCCGCTTTCCAATCCATTTCGCCTCCTCTCACTTGAAGCGCCGATAGACTAGAAAGTTGTCCCTCAAACTTTCCAAACGAATCTGGCAAAATAGATGCGTTGGCTCCTTTCACAAAACATGCTGCAGCAAGGGCAGCGACAGCTGACATCCCTCTCGAGGGCGTTCTCCGTCGTGAAATGTTTCTTAAAGTGGTTCCTACGGACGACTGTGATGAATTGGTAATCTTTCTAGTTTGAAGACGAGCTGTTGCCGGACGCACAAGAGTACTGAAATTACTGGTGGATCCCAAAATTCCATTTTTAATGGATGTTGGAGGAAGAATACTAGTCTTTGGAGCGGCATTGGAGTTGAAGTCCGGTAGAATCTTAGTAGTTGGTCTATTGACATGATCAGTCGTGACTCTTGACTTTCTCATCGATCTCCTATTGCCCTTGATGCTTACAGTAGGTGAAGGGGAAGGCTGGCTGCCAAAGCGGTAAGGATTCTTCTCTAACCTCGCGGGAATGTTTGTAAATCTAGGATCGGGATTAGAAGGCGACCAAATTGCTGCAACCATAGGCACTTCTACTTCTAATCTCGCGTATATTTTGACCTTGGAACCATCCGTCAAAGTTTCAATCTCTTTCAACGGTCTAATGGACAGTGTTACCTCAGATTCCGGAACGTTCCAACCACCACTTCCAGTAAGGCCTTCGCCAGTCTCATATTGACGTTTGATTGTATCATTCTTTAATTTCCAAGTTTGGCTTTCTCTATCACTCCATTTCCTTGCAGGTTCCTTACCTCTCACTGTCACATCAGCATCTGATACAGCAGTTACAAATCCTTCTTGAAGAAAGGGGTATCGGAAATACAAAGTAGTGCCGATAAACTTCCCTGCAATTGCTTCAGCAGATGCAATCATAGGAATCTCTCTATCAAGCTGCAAAACAGCAGTGCGATATCTGCTCCGCATTCCAAACACATTGATTCCTAGCTTTCGCCGAGTCAAACCATGCACCGGCGCATCTCTCAAAGTTGGGAATCCTGGGTAGGGCACAATTGTCCCAGGTAGAAGTTCTGGTCTTAAGACAGATTTTGCTGCCAAGTGCTCGTCCTTCCATGAAGTGTCGTTGTATCTCTTTTCCGACACATTGCATTCTTCAATCAAGCCAAAATTGGGTCTATTATTCAAAGCTGGTACAGTTTTGCTGATCTGTTCGTCTCTTGTATACACCAATGCATCACCAAGCTGATTTCTTCGTTTTTCGTCATCGGTCAAGAGGTTATCAGGAACCATCTTTCTCGATGACTCAATGAGCCTTTTGGAATCAATAAACGGCAACAGGACAACAGCCTCCCAAGGCCATCTCTTTCCATTCATGTCAATCGTAAAACTGTCAGGATAAAAATCAATAATGGGAGATTTGGCTGATTTCATCAACCACTGGTACGGCTTGGGTAACAAATCAGCCGAAGACGGAGGAAGACAAGCCATGAGCTGTTCGAAAGGTTTGAGGGGTTCACCTGGATTCTCCTCGAACGAGATTTCTTTCAGCATATTATCAATGTCTTTCAAGTCACTCAACCTCGGACCTAGAAAAGGAGTTGACATGGGATCGTTGGGCGTAAGAAACATGGGACGTCTAAACAAATTCAAAATCGTTCACCAAAGTACAAGTATTGCAACAAAAACAAACATACCATAATGATAGGGGTAAAACCAATCCCAGTTTGCACAGCCCTTGTAGTAATACTGTAAGTTCCAAACCAATCCTTCAATGTAAGACTTTCTCAATGCAATGTGCTTCTCTGCATCCAATGGTGAAAAGTTGAACTTTTCATAATAATATCTTCCTTTCAAATCCGCCACGTGCTTGTCCAAGTCCAAACCGTCTCCATCTCCTCCGGCACTAGCACCATCAGGAGCCCCATTCTTTCCATCTTCACCAGTGGTAGAAAGAGAATTGCGAAACAGCGTACCCATTCGATTCAAAAAACCTTCATCGAGCTCTTCATTCGATTCAGGTTGAAATTTGTACTCTTTATCATTTTTGCCATTCTGTTTCCTTTCCCCAGCAGCATTGTCAAAATCCACAAAAAGTTCTCCAGAAGACGAAACAGGCTTGAATCCATTAACGGCAACAGCCTGCGAATTCTGATCCGTAATAGACATGAGCATTTCCACATAACTGGTCCTATCCCATTCTTCTTTCGCGGCAAGGATATCATCGGGAGGAACCGAAGAATCCCTCCCAGCCTTTTTATCAGACTTTCTCAATCGTTTCAAATCTGCTTCTTCGGATCTCTTCTTGTTATCATAGTATGGATCTTCATGTTTTCCAAGGTCGGTAAAGAATCTTTCGAGGCGTTTCCCGGACACAATCTCTCCTGCGTTTGTCAAGTATGGGTTAGGGTTATCATTTCCCTTTTCATCCTTGAGCCACTTCCATCTGTTTCGTTTGTATGTATAGAATAGCAAATCGAACGCTTCATCTGCAATATCAATGGCAGGCATGTGAGGCTGTCACAATAATATAGAGACAAACAAGAGATAATTAGTACAAGAGTATGCACATTATACATGCATCCGTAGTGTAATATCAATATCACTACGAATAATCAGCACTGCACCCACAAACTCACCAAAAAGTCATTTCCCACAATAAACGTCATGAATACAAAATCATCAATGGTTTTCTCCAACTCAAACGGACTATTGGGCAAAACCTCCCTCGTCTCAAACTCATATGCCAAATAATCCCTCAAAATCGGCATGTGCAACACTTCGAAATTGGAATTGTGTATATAGGAATCAATCGACGCTGAAACCTTTTCACTCGCCACCCCTTCATCATCTTCACCACCATTACCACCACTAGCACCTTTTTTCAATTTCTCACGAAAGAGTTTGGCCCTCATCTCGGCCATTTTCTGATGTTCCCTCTTTCTACTCTGATCAAAGACAACTTCTTCCCTCAACAATGCAAAATGCGGTTCATGAGTCGCCAGCCCCAACATTATCAAATCCCCATCTTGCCCAAACATACAATGTGTAGTATTGGGATTATAATCTTCCCTCGTCTTTTGCCTTCGAATGAAATCCATGATTTTATGCTCTCCCTCTCCGGGAACGCCTGGACCTGAGAAAATGATTGTGAGATCTTTCCAGCGTGGGTCGGATTGTAGTTTTAGTTGGACAAAGTGTTGGAGGTGTGCGGTGCATCGTTCAAAGAATGGTGTTCCGGGTGTGATTGTGTTGGAGTGGAAGGCGTGGGATGGTACTTCTTGGTCAATTGGTTTTTGAAGAGTTTGGTGGAGGAATGCTTGGTAGTCAAGGTCGAATTGAGATGATTGTGAGTTTGTTGATGATTGTGATGATGACGAGGTGGAAGATGTGGAGGAGGAATCATTGCCTGTTGTTTCGAATGTTCCAGTAAATCTTCCAGGTTCAACTTCTTCCAGGATCGCATGCGGTTGCTTTTGCTTGTTACTTTTGGTGGAAAAGCTTGGTTTATCCTTTGAAAGGTTGGCAGAAGGAGGATCCACAGAACCAAAAGAAGAAGCATTCGCATTCGCATTAGCATTCGCATTCGGATCCAACCCTCCGACACCCTGAACCTGAATATCCCAATGATCATAATCCTGTTCGGCACCAGCACTATTATTAGCATTGGCATCCGTTTCTTCCTTTAGTTTCTTTTTTTGCGCCAATAAGTGCGCTCCGTAAAAGGTATTCTCGATTTCCTTTTCTTTGCCAGATCTGTACCTTCTGGACCTCTGTTGGTTCATTTTGGCCCTGGGTGCGACCCCATCAATGGCCATGTATACCAATTCAGTGGGTTTGGCAATGTCGGAAACTACGCGATCGACGTAGTAGCATACATTTCGGAATATTTCTGCTTCAGTGATTTTGACGGTTCCATCTTGAGCTTGAGTTTCAATGGGCAGTTGGTTGCCATTAGTAGCAGTAGCAGTAGCAGTAGCAGTAGTTGTGTTACCATTCGCTTCAATGTGTGTATCAGGATCAACGGTGGCATTATCGTCACTGGCATTATTATGAGAAGAGCAATGAATAATTCCATTCATGTCCAAATAAAGACGATCGAATTCGGGCGTAATTGAATTTTTCTGAATGTAGACTTTGTGATCCTGGTGCAATCCCTCCTTGGATTTCTTATTCTTGATCATATTTGCGCTACTGCTATTAATACTTCCACTGTTATTATTATCATCATTATCATTATCATTCGATTCACTGCCATAACCAGGGAAATATTTCGACAGGGTATCTGGATGGGGAGGAGCATGGATTGGTTGATTGATCTTTGGATAACGTTCGCTGATCCATCGAAAAAACTTTGGAACTCCCATTACTACTTGAACTTTGAACTTTTATGCTTTTGGGTTTCTTTCTCTTTTTCTTTCTTTTGGATTCAAATAAGTTTGAATTTCAAATTGGAATTGAAGAGATGTTCGACTTTCTTTGCAGTGGAGTACGTTGTAGTGTATATGTAGAGTGTACAGTGTAGAGTGTAGAGTTTATAGTAGAATAGCAGTTGTAGAAGTCACAAGTGTTGATACTTGATACTTGGTGCTACTGATGGTTGTTTCGCCTGTCTTTTTTCAAATGAGTGGTTGGATGGTTGGTTGGTTGGATGGTTGTGCATTTTGGCCAAAGAACGAGACAGAAAGCAAAGGGGAACGAAGGAATGATATTCAATATAAGTTCAAAATATAACCTGTATATCGTGCCAACAAATAGTGAATCTCCAAATAATGGCCTCCTCTCGATCACCTTCTAATTATTGACACAATTCCAAATTTCAAATGCAAACTGAAAACAGAGATAGATAGATCCACATGACAACTTCAGTTTCGTTATGCCAAATATCTAATAATCAACAGAAATTAACTACGTGGTATTCTATTGAAGCTATTCTGTTTGCCGAATTAACATACACGTGGTCTACTTTAATTCATGCAGTACTACATGATGTAGTACTACCCGCCTTACTAGAACTAGAGCTACGTTGCCAGAACGAAGCTTCCTCCTCCTATATCTGATGGTTGGGGAAACTTCTGACCCCCGCCAATCTCTCTCACCCAACCATCAGGTACAGGAATAGGTTGGTTTCGGGTTGGATTTGGAGTTGTACTTGTATTTGGGGTTGCATTTGGGGCTGGGGGTCCATTATTTGTAGGCCTGTCGCAGTCTAAGGACAAAGGGTTGCAGAAAGCGGGGTTACGCGAAGGACTCAATGAGACACTGGTCAAGTCCGACGGAGCTTCAGAAGGAACCATTGATGACGAAGGGGCTGATGAACAATCACCCTTACCCTTACCACCACCCTTACTACCCTTACTACCCTTACCACCAACACCACCAACACCACCAACACCACCACCAGCAGCATTTGCGAAGAACGCTGGAGGGTACATAGTAACAAGCACGATTGCAGCTTTCAAAAACTTCATCTTTATTAAGGCAGTTTATAGTTTGAAGTTGTTTAATTTCTGCAAATTGTTTTATTATGAAAGGATTCTTTCGAGTATGTTGTAGGAGATTCTGACATTCGTTCGTTAATGACTGCGGATCAAGCACTCCTGGAGACTACTATCGCCCTTCCGACATTCGAAAATGGAGCGGGATGTCTATGTACTCGCGTGTTTCAAGACATTTTGCACATTTAGGACAGGAAAAGAAATCCTGGAAAAATAGGTGTCACGGTGTCACTGTCCTGCTAGTAGAAAATGTCATTATCTACATTGTTTTGTTAATAGATCAATATTCGGATTTCCTTGAAATGGAGTCTTCCCCATTTCTCAGATCCCTTTTCTGCGTCAGCATTGTATCTGGTAACCAAGTAATGTATCAGGAACAACAAAGCCTTTTTGTCCCATCAATCAAAACAGCACCAGCACCTCTCATCAATCCTGCAGCTACTATCAATTTGATCTTGGAATTCGGTTTGATCCTGGTTCCGCGTAGCTTCGACAGCAGCCTGCTTGGGTTGTCAGTTCTTCTGCATTTCTCAAGTCGTACTCATCAGAGGTCATATCATGCTCCAAGTGTACAAGATGGAGTGTCTGATCTGGGAGTTGGCATTTGAAATAACTTCCGAGATATCCATCAATGCACTACGTAATTGATGTTGGTTTGTATCGTCTAACGTCTTTGATACTTGAGTCATTGTGGCTCTGTAATTCTTGCCATCACATCCACAATGTTGTTGAATAGAGACTGAATCTCCTCAGACAATCTTCTGTGGACTGCTGCGCTTTCTACTACATGGACAGCCGCCAAAAGTCTCTCAAGGCTATGCGTTGCATCTGTCATATTGATATCCATGGAAACAGTTGAACGTTTTCCCCACCAGTCGACATCTTGTAACTTCTGCAGACGAATGAGTGAGGGTGACAATTTACTCTCCAAGTCTTCACACTCTGCTGATAACGGTATTTAAAAGCAGTTTTGTATCAAAATCAGCCTTGTTTGCCAGACAGAAACAGATTCTTTTCTAGTGCCATAATCATTCATAACTCGCGTGCGCGCATTCGTCATTTCGGATACAGCTTGGCTAGGAGCAAGCTGCCTGAATGAATGGATACTCCCATGTAGAAGGGTAGAGTGATTTCTCTTCCTCAGTGGCATCAGGATCTGGGATGAACAAGGTCGAGAGGAGACCTTCGAACCTTTCTGAAATCAAATGGAAGATTCTGTTGTTTCACCCGCAACTAAAGTAACGTCATAGAACCCTGGTAGCCAAAACTTCTTTGGGTTTTTCTTGAGTTGAATCGCAACGTGACTGGTGAATTCAGCAATGAGTTTGGAAAGTTAACAATATTGGAGTTGTATCTGCTCCGATACGCCTCCTTTCAAGTTTCACGTTCCAGAGATATGAATAATTCCATTCATGTCCAACTAAATACGATCGAATTCGGGCGTAATTGATTTTTCTGTTGTGATCCTGGTGCAATCCTTCCTTGAATTTCTTATTATTATTCTTATTTGTGTTTGTGACGCCCAAGCGTGCATCCCTGCTACTGTTACTTCCACTGCTACTTCCATTGTACTTCCACTGCTACTTCCACTGGTACGTGTACTGTGAGGAGGAGCATAGATTGGTTGATTCATCTGTGGATAACGTTCGCTGATCCATGTAAAAAACTTTGGAACTCCCATTACTTTAAAAACTTATGCTTCTTGGGATACAACAGTGACCACCTGCCAAAGCGGCATAGGAAGATCCTTTCTGTTCCTGGAAAGTCATACCGTATTGTATGGACTTTTATATGCGACTGTGGATTACCCACCTGGGACGATTGCACCGACAGGGCATTTTGGACTCGATACCAACTGGAATAAAAGAGCTCTGAAAGTATATACTATTGTTATTGCTGAAAAGTGACTCTTGGTTAAACTGCGACGCAGAGCTCAAATTACGATGCGAGAATCCCGGCGTCCAATGCAGTAGACGGGAACACTGTTGGAACTTATACAGACGGATCCATATCAATCACCGCAGCAAAAAACACATTTCAGTGGTGGAAGGTGGATCTTGGTGGTACTTTTTACATAGAGGGGATCAAGATCTACAACAGAAGTGAGAGCAATTATCAGCGCACCAATTGAACAACTTCACAGTACAAGCGCTGAAGGATAATGTGGTTGATGTAGAGTATAGATCTATTTTGTTGTTTAATAATTCTATAATTTCGTGCTTATTATTATTATGGGTCTAGAGAAAGTTTCCGATTGGAACTTAAACTTTGAACGCTTCTGGTTCTATGCAACAGATGCTTTTCTGACTCCATCTGTTTTGGTGTCATGTACAAGTTATATAAATGACGATGTACAATCTTACATTGAATATCATTCAATCGTAAGTTTATTCATTGGTTACTAGTTCAGTAGAGACTAGCTTTGTGACCCTGAACTTACGTTCTGATTCAGAGTTCTCATCTGACTAAGATAGATAGACGTAACTTTCAGTCCGATGTTCGACAATACTGTTCTTCAACAGTGGTGGTATGGGAGAAATTTCAACTGGCAGCACCGATACCAGATATAACGTATCAACCACCGACGAGTGTCATTTGGGTTGACGAGGTGAAGATTACAGTGCCTCTAAAATACGTGGCTCTTGGTAAAAAGGTGGAAATGGCAAAATGGACGAGAATCCGAGTACGGTAGTACAGCATTATCAGAAACGATGCCAACCGTACTCCCAAATTCAAAATCAATATTAAATAAGATTAATATTCTATCTGATATGTACTCTGTGTCAATGCGTTTGCATTTGGCCCTCTCTTA
>Ga0209712_10002656_pt1 | contig 14642 bp, 11 predicted proteins | sample ArcOceMetagenome_FD_187443 | JGI IMG/M metagenome (GOLD analysis project Ga0209712, IMG submission 187443) | Marine eukaryotic phytoplankton communities from Arctic Ocean - Arctic Ocean - Greenland ARC118M Metagenome (SPAdes) (version 2) | ecosystem: Environmental > Aquatic > Marine > Oceanic...
TGTCAAGGTTTCAAACCCCATCTCAACAACAACAAGAATGGAACTAGTATTAAAAATTAAAAATAGAGTAATGAACTTCGTGTTTCGGCAATCGGTAAAATCCTCACATAAACAGTTGAAACGATATTTCTTTTAAAGGCAGATTTCACGATGATGGAACAATGTCAAGATCCATCTCTCGTCAAGAAGGTATACCATCATTTGTAGTAAATTCTAAGTCTTCCCTAAAACAAATTGAAAATGGCCGGATATAAAAACATGGACAACATTGAAACACACATATTATACCTGGGGGTACGTGGTGTAGGACAGAGTTCAAAAAGATATCAAAGATCAACCTTCCAGGATTATAGCAGTGGGAACTTTAAAACGCTTTTTTCAGTGAGGTCGTTCCTTGTTATATTTTGAATTTACCGGCTCAATATTCTTCCTCGTGTAATGTACAATTCAAGATCTCGTTCTTTGTCCTCCATTATTTTCTCGACAGACGCAACATGTTCAGAATCCTCCATTCTCGATTTAAACAAGTCAATACCATCTCCATTTCTTCTCTCTACGCTAGTGACTACAATGCATTCGGGATTCACCTTGAGACATTCGTCAATGACCTCCGCAAGTAACTCCCAGCTTTTCCCATACAATGGCTCATAAACACAATCGCAATTGAGAACAATATCAAATCCATTGTAAAAGCCTGTTGATTCAAGCAAATTATGGAAACCTTCCCTCGACCATGATAACGGCTGAGCATAGATCTTTCTCAATTTGTCAGATGTATCATCTGCTGTATAGTCTCCATGCGCAGTGTTGGAAAAGCTTGTGCCAAAGTTAGAACGAGCATTTTCAACTATTTGCGCCATGATACTCTCCTGGTCTGTCAACACACAGTCTTTCCCCATTTGATGCCATACCATTCCTGGTACACCCAAACCACAACCTAACTCGCATAAATTCAAGTTCTGATCGCCATATTCATCAATGAGATATTTAATACCCCAAATCGCAGCAGCCCAAACTCGTGTGCCAGCCCACCCAGCTCCATCAAAAAGCGGTACCAAGTCATCTTCTTCTAATAAAGTTGACAAACGAAGTGTACCGGGTTGTACAGCAGAGTCAGGGAGGGGATAAGTAACGCTGATTGCTTCTTCGAGGCCAGTGTCGTTTCTATGAGACGTGAATTGAATGAAATTCTGTAGAGTGTCGTTGGAGTCGGTAGATGACGTTGAGGAATCGTCATCGTTATTGTTGTTTTCAGCGTGAAGCCATTCTTTGCCGTCGCTCATGGTTACGATTGCAAGTGTTCGCGCAGTTTATGGATTGATTAGAAGCGATAGTGAGTGTACAATTGAGAATGAAACACATCAGTATGAAATAGACATGATTTGAATGATGCAAAAGAATGAACATGATGCTTTTTGGTTGGTTTTGGTCATCTTTTGCTTCCCGCAATTTTCTGAAAGATTTTTGGCTCAAGAACAGTTCAAGAACGCAACATTTCTATTTCCTGATCTCAATCATTATACCGGCTAACAAGACTTGCGATCAACAAAGCTACCTGGAAGCTTCTGAAGCCTCTCAAACTCAGAGGCACCTAGTATTACCAAGGAAAGGACATACGTTCTCAGTAGCAAAGAAAAACCCGTCGAGGAGAGGTTGCATACTTTGGGCAAGAACAGCGTGTTAGATACTACACGTATAGGAGTTTTGCATGATTGGAATCATTTCAGTCTTAATGCTTTTGTGCTGAATTCCATGCCATTCAGTACGTGGTGTACAAGCATTCACATTATTTTCTCAAAAGCGACAAAACAGCATAGCGATTGCAAACAACCGCCGCTTCTCATCCTCCGTATCTCTGAACGACCAAGGCCACAGAACTCATTCGCAACGAAGCCTCCTTCTCTCAAAATATCAAGAGAATAATTTGGTCTCTATTAGAATCAATGAAACATATTCTAGGTTGTTCGTTATTACACCCGATAGTACCGTTTCTGTGCACACATGAAGATGACAGCCCGATAGATTTATATGTCGATCCACGATCGGAAGATTGATGACGAAGATGTATATTCAAATGAGCATGAACCATGAAAGAGTGGTGTTTCCTGCCGGTACTTGAGCACGCGTACTATACCAAAACAATTGGAGAAAGCGATGTTCAAGAGTAAGAAGACTGAAGATGCGGTACATGTATCATGTATCATCTCTATGAAAATTTGCTTGCTGATTCAAAATAAATTAGTATCCGATACGAATACAATTTGAAATTGATTCATTCAAATTAGGGATTCCACTGTATAATATCACTAAATAACCAAACTGATTTGAAACAATTCTTACTATATATATAATGCCCCTGGAAAGATATAATCAAATGTTTGCTTTCTCATTGGACATGTGAGTGAACATGAATTTGCTGTGCATTGCATTTGTTGAACAAGGAAATTTGATATCTCAACATTCTCTGTGCGCGTGTTATGAACCAGTAATTCTAATTTCCAAGACTTCCTACTCTTGCCTTAAGCCTCTCTCTACGAGATTTGTAAGCGGTATCCAAATATAATTCGCCACATCCCAACAAATTCAATTCTTCTTCAAGCAAGGCAACCTGTTCATCTCGCGATGCCAAATCTGCATTCATCTTCTTCATTTTCTCCACAATTTCCTTCATATCATTCACAAAATTGAGTTCAATCTCTTGAATTGTGGCCTTCAACTGCTTATTCTCTTGCCTCAGTATATTCATGTATGCTGGAGGGTGCTGTTCCGATTCGACAGATTTCTTCTGCAAAATGACACACTGATTTAGTAGCTCAACTTTGGTTACTTCTTGAACGCGAAGCCTTTCTTTAAGCATAGAGATTTGTTCGAGAACATCTGTGGAACCACTGCTTTGGCTAGACATATCATCGCAATCGTCACCGATGATTGTAACTGGACGAGAAAAATCGTATATCTCTGACCTATTCATGGCGTCCAGATTATGTTCGTCGACGCCGCCTGCAGCAGAACCATTGCAAGAGAATGATATCGTTGACATTGACAAAGAATCATCGCTACTAGTTCGAGAGGTCGATTCGACATCTGCAGCTAGGAGGGTAGAGGGTGTGCCACTGTTGTCACTGCCACTACCACTGCGGTTGGAAGTATCACCGCTATGTCTGACTATTCCCTTACTGTTCTTCACTTCTTTCGGGATTGCGGTGTAAACCATCTTTTTCGAATGTTTTGACTTCCTTTGCTGCCTGCATTCCTCGTTTGCTTCCGTTCTGTTGAAACGGCTTAGAAAGCTCACTTGGGGCGTCACCATCTTAATGGGAACTGTGTGGGGGTATACGTATACTAATTTTGGGTATGGGAACTGTGTGGGTATATACTAATTTTGGGTATGGGAACTTGGGACCTAATGGAAGAAACTCGTCACTCTCCTCACAGATCTGTTTTGTGGCTGTTTACTCCTAGTTACTCCTCATTCCTTAAGTTGACCCGAATAAAATTCAAACAAAAATGGGGTCCAAGAGGACGAGAAATATTCTCATGACACATTTCAAACCAGCTAAATCGATGTAAAGTTTGTTGTTTTGACAAATAAGAAATAAAGCCCGTCCAAATCGGGTTAAAAAATCATGTTGCATCATTTTGAATGATCAATAATCAGTGGACCTAATAAAAAAGTTCTCGTTTAGGACCTAAAGCAAATTCTTAACCACCAGTACAATCTACGGAATACAATAACCCTCTAGTAGTGTAGATTCTACTTCAAGGTTCTTAGCTGCATATCTACTTATTACATTGATGACTATGCTGATTGTCGGTGTCAAGGGCAATCAGTCCAAATCGATCTAATAAGCTTAAACAAAATCTCTTTCGTGTTTTCTGTACCCTTGGTGGGTGCCTCGTTCGGCGGTGGATAGCGGGAGTCGTTTCCGAGGAAATCTTGCACCAAATTCCGTGGGTGCCTCGTTCGGTGGATAGCGTGGGTCATTTCCGAGGAACTCTTGCACCAAATTCGACGATGTCCTGTAATAAACTAGTAGCACCAATACAAAATCATGTGCAATTGGGAGCTTACATTATTTGTTACATAGGCGATCATCTGCTATTGGGAGTTCCTTTTTCAATAGTAAGTTCATTCAATCCATGCAATACTAAATATTCTAAAAAAGTCGAGGCCGAGTGACGGCACTTGGTTTCCTGGCTTTGCAACACTCATCAGAATATTCCTTTGCCCTTGACCATTAATTTTAATCACTAATCAATTTAATAAACTGACCATTGGCAGTACTCTTCAACCTCACAACACCCCTCGCCAACAAATCCCTCACATGAAAGGGGCCCTTCATCCCTCCCCTCGCACTCACTTCCAAAGAATGCCTCTTAATCTCTCGATTCGGTGCCCTTTTTAACTTCAACACCATCCTCCTCCTTCCCTCTGTAATGAGAGCCGCGGCATGTCCCATCCCAGGTAGGATAAACCAGTAGGAAGCATGAGATTTGGAAATGACAGCACCCGCGCCCATGGGTCTTCGTGGAAGGAGTACTTGGAGTTTGATGAGTGTATCCAGCCATTCTTCCTCTTTTAACAAATATTCATTGTTTTTGCGATTGGTTCGTTCGAGGCCTTGTTGCAGTTCATGCCCCATGACATACGTCCCCTGAAACACGCGAGCGTGCGCTTTGCCACTTTGGCAGGTTAGAAATAGCTGCACTACATTTCGATCATAATCGGATAGATTAGGTTGCATCATGACGTTAATCACTCCGCGGAGATATTCGTTCATTTCCATGATGCTCTGATCCTCTTCCCCGTTCATCCCCTGTAACTGCATCATTTTGATTTCTCCCGCTGCACAAAGACGGTTGAGTTCCTGATGGAATCCCGTGGATTCCATGGCGGATGCTATTTGGTTCGCTTCATCGTTATTGGAGGTAGTGTGGAGGGCGGAGTTGAGCATGGGTTTGAGGACGAATTTAAGTTCATCAGAGTTGTTGGGTTGGCATTCGCAGGTGGCGTAGGAGTGTCGTTGGAAGAGTGACCGGAGCGCGAGTATGGCGTCACTTGGTAAATCTAACATTGCCTCATTGTCGAATTGATTCATGTCGTCTATGTCATCACTGCTGCTATCTTTCGTTAGTTGTGTGATTGTTTCTTTTTGGCGTTCATCACGTTGCTTTTGTGTCGTTGTCAGAATTGTTGGGATATGCATTCCTCCATTTTTGCAATTGGATGAGTTAGTACTACACGTACTCGCAATTATCTTTGATGTGGAGCGCTTTCTTTTGCGGGTTTTAATCTTGATCGGTTGTCGAGAGGAAGAAGACATGGTATTGGCATAGCATTGAGCATCACAGCGCTTGGTCACAGAGTGTTCATGATACCCGATGAAGATAGACTATCGGCACACCAAGTGAGTGGTATGAGTACAAGTACGAGGAGTACATACGTCGGTATCATACACCATGTATGTGCGCAAGGGGCGCAATTAAAAAAACTAATGACCACACCACGACCGTATCGTAAAACTGTGAATGAAACCGTCGAATAACATTGCGGCTGCTTTTTTTTTCTGATGCTATGATCTGGAAACAAGAAATAAAGATCATCACAATTGTATTCGAAGTACACTTTGGCCACGAGTTGTATGGGTGCTGGATAATGATTTGTTGGTCTCACATGCAGGTGATGATGGTACAGGACTAGAACTTTTGCTGGGGGGCTCAACGTCGATAACAATTAAAACTTTCCAAGATTCATCAAGTTCGTCTCTATGCCGTACCCATCATTGTCATTGATAAGCCAAACTCCCTGCCTTGTTATCGCGAGGCCTTCAGGATTCTCTTCAATTTTTCCTCCGCTATACGGAAGGTCTCCATCTAAAATCAAGTCCTTTACAAGAGTTTTTGTTAATATCTCTCCCTCCGCAGCCTTCAACGGTTTGATGGAATAGATCCTCTTGATAGCAGCATCAAGTCCAGACTGGTTGTCTCGTTCAATTACATAAAATTCTCCGTCCCCCTTGTAGGAAATATCGTTGATACCGACCCAGTTGTCATGCAAATCATTTTGTGACTCGGGTACATCGGTGGGGTAGTATACACCATTATCAACCCAAGTTTCTTCTTCGATGTTATACCTTAAGACCAAAGGGTAGCCTTTTTCGTAATGTTTTATGCTCCATTGCATTGCTACAACAATATGCCCGTCAGCGTAGGCAATGCCTTCAAATCCTTTACCTTGCTGCTGAGCATTCAGAGCCGCTGGTAAAGTAAACACGTCAAGAATAACACCGCTCGAGTCAATCTTGAAAACAAAGTTAAGTCTTCGAAGACCTCGTTTGGAGGCTTCGCTGCAGATCCAGAAGTTTTCACCATCGTGGGCAATACCTTCAGCATCAAGATTGACAGTGCCGTCCTCATTGATCATAGACGCAAGATCGTCTGCATCGAAACTTTCGTAAGGCTCGGTCGGAAATGCTGCAAGGACGTCATTTGAATCAACAATGTTGATGGCCTCCGTGATGAAAGAAACCTTGGGCTTTCCTTTTTTCCCCTTTGCCCTGATTTTGAATATACTGCTCTTTCCCCCATTCTGAAAGTCTGAAATGGCCCACAATTTTTTTTGTGTTGCATCAGTTAGGCCTGAAATTGCAGCCCAAGGAATGGCTACACCGGTCTCCTTGTCCCTTTTTGACTTGAGGGTTGGGTAACTGAGATTTTTCTTCGAGTATTTATAGATAGAAATGGTAGATCGAATGGCATCGTCGCGAGAATCTGCTGAAGAGGCCACAGCGAGTAGATTTCTGTTTGGAATGGCCTCTATACCATCTGGGAGAATGCCGGTCGGCAGCACTTGCTTAAATTTCGGCCGGTCAATTTTAGACACGTCGTAAACGAAAATGAGACCAGCACGATGAGCGGCAACGAAAAGATAGTTTGTGCGCTGAAATGTTCCAAAGGAAACACTCTCTAGCTCAATTCCCCTTTTATCTGATGTGTTGTCGTTATAGTGACCGACTGAGGCAGCGATTTGTTCCAACTCGCTCCCAGAGTTGTAAACCAAATCTCCGCATATGTCAAAAATAGAAAAACTACGGCCTCCTCCAAAGTCATCTTGTTTTTTCGCAGCTCCTTCATCAGCAGTGGCAAAGAAGTTGTCTCTAATAAATGTGATTCCATCTGGTTCCGCTGGGACGTCCTCCAGAGAGGTAGACTGGTCAATCATGCGTGGTACATTTTCGAAAATATCAATATTATCGAGATCAACAGTTCCAGCCGAGAAACTGGACGCAACTGTACCAGATTCAAGATCAATCAACATAATGGCATTGGTTTCCTGGAGCGTAATCGCGGCTATGTTGTTGTTATTGATTGCGACCGATTTAGGATCAAAGACTTCTGTAGAATTTACTTCGTCGTCCAATCCAGTGATGTTGACGGTGGAGAAAGTCCACTCATCAAGATTGTGACTTGTGCTGTTGACAATAACAATGGATCCGACAGTACTATTGGCATATCGAACTCCAATTTCTTCATCAATCTTGCTATTAATCAGGATGACAACATAATTCCCACCAGGGCTCACAGCGACTGAATGTGGAGGTCCATCAAGCAACCATTTTACGCTGATTGCGAGGCTGTCATCTACCCTGATCGCGACGAGCTCACCGGAGGTGCTGTTTGTGCTGACAGTGGCAATGGCGTGATCACGGATAAAAGAAACAGAAGTAGGCAGTCCATCAACTTCAACGACTCCTGAAGCTGTAGGATTACTAGGGTCGGTAATATTGACGAAACCAATATTGTGCATTGCGTGGTCTGTATAAACCAGTGTCATGCCGTCATCAGTGGCAGTAACAATTCTAGCCACAGTCTTCTCATAGGTGTTGCAGTTCGAATCAATCTGCGTACAAACAGAAAACGTTGAGATGCGACTAAATCTCTTCTTGTTACTTCCATTGCTTGGTCTCTTCCGAGTAGTTGAATTTTTCGCCAAATCGCATGATGGCAATTTCAGGGCTTGGATGAAGAAGGGGAATGATAGGAAGACTGCAATAACGATTTTCATTTGATTTACAAGTACGAGCTTCGCTGATAGATTTGAGATTGAAGATATGATCAGAAGAAATTCAAAATGCAATATATTTTATTCATTTTTGAATTTGAACAACAAAACTTCTCATAAAAATCTGTTCCTGTTTTCAGTTTATTCTTTTAGCCATCATCAAGACAGATCAGAATGGGCTTGCGGTTGAGAACAAGGTATGGACTATGGAACCAATAGTAAAGAGCCAATCAATCCCATCTCCACCTCCTGGATTTTCTCTTACGACCAATGCTGTATCAGAGCAGGCATGGGATGAAATCAAATCATATTTGGGTTTAGATGTTGAGAAACACAATCTTGGCATCGAGTTAACTGGTGGTGATGAAGGACGCTGTCGGCTAGCAACAAATGCAAATGATGTGAAGAATGAACCATTGAGGCAAAGCACCAAAATAAATGATAGTGATACCCAATGCCTTGGAAACGTCACGTCAAATCACAATCACATCCCATGGGAGCCCACTCCCTATCCACAGAACCGACCAGTTGCACAATTCGGATTTCGGTACGACTACGAAAGGGACATCGTGGTGGTTCCCGAAGATGAGAATGATGTAACAAACAATGAAGCTAGTGACCAATCAGTTCATAACTCGCCAGCACCGAGAATACCAAAATTATTCCACCGCCTTCTTCTCCAACCCCTGCAAGAAGCATCAGGGGGGTGCGAGGCCGAGGAGAGGAGTGAGCGAGAAGCACCTCCTAAAACGGAGTCGTTTACCCAATGCATTGTCAACGTCTATTGCCCCATTAATGCTCAAACCGACAAAATCAAAAATCATAGGAACACACATCTGTCTACTACGTGTAGTTTGGGATCGCATATTCCATGGCACGTGGATAATCCGATATTCGGTCCGAGAATACGTGTGTATACATTTGGAGAGTCCCGACCACTTCACATGCGTTTGAAACACAATAAAGAACTGCACTCGAATTTGTTAAGCAGCGATACTATCAAAGCAGAAATGGAGCGTATTGAAAATGAATGTTCCTACTATACTGCTCATCCACCGCACTGCTCTTGTTATGTGCTATCAGGTGAAGCGAGACATGATTGGGAGCATTCAGTTCCTTCTGGATCGGGTTGGAGAGTTTCAATTACGTTTCGGACGTTGAATGCGAATGAATGTTCATGAGTTGCATAAAAATAAAGAATATTTGATTCTTCTACTGCCAAAGGGTTGGATTATGTGACTATTATGTGCAACTACTATTATCATCATGGTGATAATAGCAGTAGTTACACCGAAACACAACCTCGCTACATACTCCTAATTTGCTTTGTATCGAATGCCTCCAACCGAAAAGGAAGTAATTCACTACCGATCTTGGTGTTCAGTTTAAAGACACTTCGACCTTCGTCTCCAGCTGTTGAATGGCATATGAATAGTAACCACAATCATCCTTCAAGAAGCAAACAGAGGTCGCCAATGCATACATGTAGTTTATAATAATTCGGAAATACATTTTTGTAATCCATGACCGTTCTTATCCTACGAAGTAGAGACACAAAGCAGAAGTCTGCATCCTCAACAAGCACTGTTTTGCTCGTTTGGAAGATGAAGATAGATGGTTTGAACCGACTCTAGTTGGGCCAAAAGATACTTTGTTGTCAAATAAGAACTATTACATGGGGTTTATTTAGAAGTTGCTCGCACTGATGAATAATTAATTTTTTGAAACTCCAATGCCCCCCAGGTTCGAAATGGATAGTGGGAGTGATTTGAAGCAAAAATTCAAATTTCACTCCGACCTCCCGACCACAAAAGGCTTGCACAATGCACAATGCCACAATGCCATAGTTGACGACGACAACAATTTCCCCAGGAGGCTGTCTCTGTTCACTTCTATCTCCTAATTCAGATCTCGTCTTTCCTTCATTCATCCCAACAGATTGATTGTTTGGAGCAAATTGGTGTGTGCATCGGTACATCCGGCTCTATCGTAAGCAAGACCAGCATAAATCCTCAACCCGCCGCTGGTGTATGGTGCGTAGTGAGTCGTCGCCAGATAGTTTCCATACACACACTAGTAATCCCTCACAAGAATGGCATCAAGCACGGAAAGAAACATGCAGCTGCTTCCATTACCATCCGCAGAACAGCAACATGCAATCGACGCCATCAAATCTGGAAAATGCTTGACAATTCCAGCCGTGGCAGGAAGCGGCAAAACAACCACGATGCTACAGATCGCATCTAAGCTTCCGCCCCATCGAAGAGTCACAATCGTCACTTACAATCGATCTCTCAAGGATGAATGCCGTGATAGAATTGTTCAGTGCGGTTTGAGTCATAGAGTCAGTTGTTATACCATTCATGGACTTGTTAGTAAGGTGGCGAAACGGATTTGCAATGATGATCATAAACTCAATCAAGTAGTCCAACTCTGGGATGACGAGCATGCGAATGTCAAGGATTATAAAAAAGAAGACGTGATGGTGTTAGATCTGCTCATGCTTGACGAAGCACAGGATTTACGGCCGTCCTTTTACAAAGCATTATGTCATATTATACGAATGAGTCAAACACATCTCAATCACCAGCATGGCAGTAATCAAAATACTACTACATGTACCAATGCCAATGAAATTGTGGACAAGAAACTTCACAGATACAACCTCCAAATGTGCCTCGTAGGGGATCACAAACAAATGTTATACGATTTCCCGACGTATGGCAATGACAAAGCCACTTCACGATACATACAACAGCCCCATCAACACTGGGGACAATTCACTAACCCCCGCCAATGGATCACTACAAACCTCACCACCTCCTATCGACTCACGCCCAACATCGCATCCTTTGTCAATGTCATATGGGGAACATCTATCCGGGGCGGCAACACTCGCGTCCCAAACGTGCCAGTTGAATACATTTGCCGATACCCCTATCCCCCTTATACTCCGAATGATGATTCAACCAGACTCCAAACATCCGTATTGAGCAATATCATTGATGAACACGGAGCTGACAACGTCATGTTTCTCGCTCAATCGGTAAGAAATGAGCAATGTCCCATTCGCGTCCACGTTAATGCCCTCATGAAGGAGAAAAGTGCGCAAGGAAAACAAAAATACAATTTTCACATTAAGGAATCTCTGAGGGGGTTCGAGGGCGGGAGTGGTTCTGCCGATGTGAAGAATAAGGTTAGGGTATGGACGTTTTGTGGGAGTAAGGGTTGTGAAGCGGACTGTGTCGTGGTGTTTGGTTTGGATATGATGACTTATGGCAGAGTTCATTCGTTGAATCAGGTTGGGGTGGCGCTTTCGAGAGCAAAAAAGCGGTTGATTGTGATTCATGGCATGGCTTATGTAGAAAGATGCTTGTGTACGAATCCGTATTATCCCATGTTGGGAGATGATCCGAAGGAATTGGAGCATGTGGTGGCTTGCGAAGGAGGGAATGACTATCGTTACAATGTTCCTCCTTTCCCTGAAGAATTGAAAGTTCCTCCCTGTCCTGAAGAATTGAAAAAGAGCGGTCGAGAAACAAGGGAACAAATACTCAATCGTCGATCGAAATTGACAAAACGAGCCATTGAACATCTTGTGGAGAATGGAATCATTTGCTTGAAACAAAATCGGGGGAGGCTACCAACCAATGAAAAAGCCAAATCGGTGATTATAAATGGTACCGTCTATGTCGCTTCTGACTTTAATTATTTTGCTGCCTCTGAAGAAGAAAGTTTTTTGGCGTATGGTACGTGGACCAAAGAGAGCGGAGTGACTGATAGAATCGAATACACTGCCAATGTCCAATTTGAAACAACAAAGGAAGACGTCAGTGCCTTATACGGGGAAGCTCTGGTGTACATGCTGCAATGGGAGCGTGAAGGGTTTTGTCCTAATATTGAAACTGTTGTGAATGACGGAATCCTGCGCTTTGAAAAGTTTAAATATTACGGCGAGCAAGAGGTGTTGAAAGATTTCAAGAAAAAGAATTGTGAACCTTTGTCGCCTGCACATGCAAAAATATTTCGTGAAAAATTTGCTAGGGGCAAGACGAGAGGCAACGATCTAGTTCATTTCTTGAACTCTCGCTTTATTAAGCTTCAAAAGAAGAGAGTGGAGGGGGATCAAATCATCTATTTTCCAGTAAAGGCTGTTGTGTCAGTAGTAGACGACGAGCACATGGAGCCTTTCCAAATCCAGATCAAATCCATTTATAAAGCGTCAGGCAAATCTCCTACTCAATGGATCTATCTTGCCAATGCAGTGATGGCATTCGGGCAATATCACGATAAGTGGAATCAAATCGGGACGAACCCTAGCTCATATGATTCATGGGTTGAATCCAATGCGCTAATTGAAGCACTATCAAGGTTATCGAAACTGATGCAGAATATTCCCGTTAATAATTCTGAAACTGTAACGAAACAAGAGTGCAGTGATAAACTTGGGCAAGGTGGCGAGTTCGAGCGTGATGTTCGCTTTCTTTTCGAACTTCCAGAAAAATGTATCAAGGGCAGAAATGCTCAGATAGAGGTGGCTGGTGTGTCGGGAATCTGCGACTGGATTGGGCAAGGTCTTGTCAGTGAAAGGGGGCAAGTAGTAGATCTGTTGGAAATCAAATTTGTCCATGAGCTTAGTAACGTGAATAGACTCCAGGTCTTGGTGTATTGTGCTCTGCTCTCATTAGAGACTGGTCGATCTTGTTCGGGGATGCTTTTCAACGCCCGAACGGGCGAACTTGAGATTTGTAGGATTGAAATCGAAAAAGCAGCAAGATTCCTATCAGATATTTCACAATTTAAGCTTAGTGGCGCACGAAAAGAAAAAAACGAGCGCCAGCCAAATCTTCATTCTGTAGAAACGAAAACGTCTTCAGAGAGTATGATATCTGAAAATGGGCGGAGGAGAAAGTTGGTGAATTCTACCCAAGCAAACTCTACACGTAGTGAGCATGCGACTGTAGATGAAAAACCTAATAACTGTGTTGTAAAGGTGGAATCGGGGGGTGGAAAGAAGCTTCGCGCATCAGATGTCGCACCAAAACTCCCGTTACCTGTGCGATCGTCAGATATAATCGATTTAACCATGGATTCAAGCGACGAGGAAGATGCATAGAAATTGGTTGGACGTACAGTACGTGACAAAACTTTGTCTTGAATACTGCTGTCTATTGTATTTAAATACCAGTTCCTTGTTGTACAGTTTTCATGGTTCTTATCTCTTTGAAGTCCACGCTACTTTCATTAGCAACATTTGCCATGACAGAATAAGAAGGGTGAACTCTTATGAAACTACATCTCTTCCTCTAGCTAGAAAATAACGAAACGTCCGCCTCCGTTATGAAAGGAGTTGGCAGATCGCTTATTTGAGATCATGATTCTATAAAGGTAATATTCATTGGTCACTACACAGCTCAGTCAGACCTTTTTTCAACCTTTCCGCTGCAATTTTGCACTCGTCGGGTGGAAGATTTGAATAACAAACACGTATCCACCCAGGCAATCCACAGAATTTCCCCGGTATAACTGCTATCCCAAATTTTTCGATGAGCAATTCCGCAAATTCCTTCATGACGACAGAAAGTCAAGGATTAGAAACGTACAAAATAGGTACACAGATATAGATAATCGTTCAAAATACAAATCCCTTACCATATCGTCAGTTCCACTTGGGAGCTTTGCCATAACGTACATAGCGCCTGAACCACCTACTGTTTTCTCTAGAGGGGCAAGAGCATCCATAATAGCTGCTCGCCCAGCATCCAACGTCTGGACTTTGTCGTCAACCCATGATCTTCCTGCCTTTAGTGCACCAAGTGCGGCATGCTGTTAAAGAAATCGAAAAAAGGAAGTGAAAGGTTTGTTTTTTTTCTACACGTAATAAAAGATCAATAAAACATGCATGATGCATGATGCAAATAGCATCTATGCATCTTACCTGCGAAATACGCGAGGTACAAATTGGAATTGTATCTTGCACCTTGACCATCTGTTCGTAAGCATTTTTCCCCACCTCACTGCACGTATTGACGACAACGTACCCAACCCGAAAACCAGCCATTGCATACCCTTTGGAAAATGAAAATATACTCATGACATGTTCGTCCGAAAAGCAATGGAACCCATCTGTTCTCGAGGCATTGTCATTATTAATCGAGTACACATTTGCTCTGCTGTGATCAAATTGTTCATAGGTGCAATCAAAAATGACCCATTTACCGTGTTCGCGACAAAGATCCACAATTTCTTGCAGTTTTGCTTTAGGAATCGAGACACCGGTCGGGTTGCCGGGGTTCGTGACAGTAATCATTTTTATTGCTTCCCCTTTTTCCGATTCAAACTGTTCCTTGAGCCACGGAATAGATGGAAACCCATCATCGTCCACAGGCCCAACGAGCAGTGCGTCATCCCCCCTCGTCATCTGAATCGCCATGACATGATTGAAATAATACGGTTTGAAAACAATTGACAAGTCGCCTTCGTCGAGTAGCGTCAGGACGCAATTCATATAGGCTTGATTCGCTCCTGAGGTGACAATCACTTTCACATCCTCACCAGACAAGTCATTCTCCCGGGAAAG